>Ga0181416_1000290_pt1 | contig 13122 bp, 10 predicted proteins | sample 39SPOviralmetaG_FD_130141 | JGI IMG/M metagenome (GOLD analysis project Ga0181416, IMG submission 130141) | Marine viral communities from the oligotrophic San Pedro Time Series (SPOT) site, San Pedro Channel, CA, USA - 39 SPOT_SRF_2013-01-16 | ecosystem: Environmental > Aquatic > Marine > Strait... | reverse complement strand
GTGGATTATCTACGTAAAGTAGTTAAAGATTTAGAAATAAAACAAGCAAAAACTGAATAATGAAATTAAGTAAAAACTTTGCGTTGTCTGAAATAACACACAGCAACACAGCTAAAAGATTAGGGATAGAAAATGAGCCGACTGAAGAACACCTGCAAAATATGCAAACTCTTATTAATCTTCTTATACAGCCTATGCGCGACTCTCTTGGTCCTATCAGGATTAGTAGTGGTTATCGCAACCCGGAACTCAATCTTGCAATTGGTGGCAGTAGTTCTTCGCAGCATTGCAAAGGTGAGGCATTGGACATCCAGTTTTGGCAGATGGGGAAGATGATGAACGAACTTATCTATGAGTGGGTTTTAGATTCAGGTTTAGAGTTTGACCAGATGATTAATGAGTTTGATTTTGCTTGGATACACATATCTTTAAAAGCTAAAGATAATAGAAAGCAAGTACTAGAAGCCTACAAAGATGAGGATGGAAATACTAAATACAGGTTTGCACCTGATATAATTATATTATAATGAGTAAGTTATTAGATTTTTTAGGTGGTGGAGTAGTTAAGCAGGTCGGTGATGTGCTTGATAACTTAACTACGTCTAAAGAAGAAAAACTAGAGGCTCAACGTAAGATACAAGAAGTTCTTATGCAAGCTGAGTCACAAGCTCAAGAGCAGGTGACTAAGCGTTGGGAGGCTGATATGAAATCTGATAACTGGCTTAGTAAAAACATACGACCGTTAATATGTATATTTCTAACCGCTATGTTTGTTGTTATTTCAATTTTTGATGGAAACGCTGGTGGATTCCAGATAGCCCCAGCTTATATACCAATATACCAGACATTATTAATAACTGTTTATGGAGCTTACTTTGCAGGAAGATCTATAGAAAAGATAAAGAAAAAATAATGACGTTAGATGAAATAGCATACAATTTATTAAATCTAGTTAGGGGAGGTTTGTCTAATCAAGATGAATCTATTTCTACTGAGCAGATTAAATTTAATATAAAGCATTACAGAGCTATGTTTATTCGTAGAGATTTTGCTAAAAATAATTTAATCTCTAGACACTCTGAGCAAGACTTAGGGTGTGTAAAATTAGAGCGTGTTAATGCTTCAAAATGTTGTAACTTACCTGTTACATACTCTGTGTTTAGAAGTGAAGAACCTATACCTAAAACTATTAGAATGAATTTTAAAGATTCATTAACTTATATTGGAGATGTAACTGGAACTAAAACTATTCCGTTAATAGATTCGCATACTATACAGTTCTTACCTTACGATAAATACACAAAAGGTATGTATAAAGCGTATATGATTGCAGATTATTTATATATTTACAACGCAGATGGAATTGATACAGTAAATGTTAGAGGAATATTTGAAGATCCTGATGAAGTTTCTAAGTACGCATCTTGCGAAAACGGAAACTGCTATGATTCTTCAACTGATCCTTTTCCTATATCAATGGACATGATAAACTTAATTAATCAAGGTATCACAAGCGGAGAATTAAATCTGTTGACTGGGACGTTTTCTGATACTGCTAATGACAGAATGCAAGAGCCTCCAGGGCGTGCTTCTAATCCTAGGCAACAACAACAATAATAAATTAAATAAAAATGAAAAACAATAACTACGACGATTTTTTATTAGATCCTTCCCACGATGATCTAGATGCGCTTCACAACGAAGCAGAACGTCAGCTTTTAAGACCAGGTGGATTTCTAAACAAACTTAGAAAAAAAGTTAAGACTAAACTTACTGACAAGAGAAATAAAAAAAATAGCTCTAAAAAAGTAAGTAATGCTCAAGCAGCAGAAATTAACAACATAGGGAATTCTAATCCTAAAGGAAGTAAAAGTACTACAGCTAAGACTGCTCCAGTTAAAAAGGCTGCTCCAGCTAAAAAGAGAGTCGATACTTCTGCTACAGACCCAAAAATTAATGTAAAGAGAAAGCCTCTTGTAGTTAAGAAAACTAATGCTCCTCTTAAAACTAAGAGAGGTACAGGTAAATCTTACAAGATGGCTTGGGACGGAATGAGTGCAGCAAAGAAAGCTAAGTTTAAAGGAGGCTATTCTGATTTTGAAACTCAAGCTAAGGAGTACAATAAAACGAAAGATGCTAAGAAAAGAGCAAATGCTGGAACTAAAGCGCATAACGAAAGATCTGAAAAGTTTAAGAAACAACTAAACACTGATGCGTCTAATATGAAAAAAGATGCAAACAAAGCAAAAGTAATAAAAGGCTTTAACAGTCAGGAGAGGATGGACGAGGAAATGAAAAAAGATCATTTTAAAAGGAAAGCCCAAAGCAATGCTTCTAGACAAAAGGCAAAAGACGCTAGAGATAAAAGAGCTAAATACAGCGGGCTAAGAAGCGGAGGCGCTAAACCGGATTATCTAGATATGGATAAAGATGGTAATAAAAAAGAAAGCATGAAAGGCGCCATTAAGCAAAAGAAAAAGCTTAAGCGTGGAGGAATGAAAGGGATGAAATACTAATGTCTTATACTTTAAGAGATGTATATAAAGCTTATGCTAAAGAAGTAGATGCTTCTATAGATAGTCTTACTTTTCGAGATATATGTTCAGATTTCAATATTGAAATTATGGACTATATCTTGGATGGTAAACTATTTAACATGGGTTTTAATCTTTCAACCATATCAATAACTAGACAAGATCGCGATCCTCGTAACCCTAGAATAGATTGGGGTGAGAGTAATAAGTATAGAAAAGAACTTCTACAAGAAGGTAAGGAAATTTATGACGCTGTTACAGGTAAAGGTGAACAGTGGTTTATTTACCATACAGATGCTTTTTATTGCAAGTTTTATTGGAATAAAGGTAAGTGTAAAGTAAAAAACAAGTCAGTATATAGATTTGACGCAACTAGAGGGGTAAAAGGGAATAAAGAAAAGTTAATAGATCTTTTAAAAACTGATGACTTAGCTTACTTAAAATTTAAAAAGAAATAATATGTTACAACCTAAGAAAAAAAAGAAGTCTAGTACTTACGATGGATCTAACAAAGGGATTCAAAAGAATATAATAGAGGGAGCTAAAGAGCGTAGACGAGGGAAAATGCTAGATAATGATGCAAATTTAAAATCTAAATTTAAATCTGGACAAAAGTCTAGAGCTCTTATTCAAAAAGAAGCGGTAATATCAGTACCTAAAAAAACAATTAAATCTATACCTCGTAAAACTAAAAAGAAAAGCCTTCGTGGTAGATTTTTAGAGCCTAAAATAGAAAGCATAGATTAATATAATTTAAGAAATAAAATGGCTAAAAATAAAAAAGGAAAAGAGCAAGGAGCTGACGGCAAAGCTTGTTGGGAAGGTTACAGATACAATGGAACTGTTAACGGTAAGGATAAATGCGTAGAAATAAAACGCTATGGCGGCTTTATTGAAGAGCCTTCTGTAGTAAATTTAGATAAGTTAACGTAATGGCTATATATAGAACAGAATCAAGTAAAGTAATAATACGTAAAGTATTTAGAGATCTAAGACTTCAACATAGTAATTGGATTGATGATGCTATAGAATGGATTGGAGAAGCTCTAGAGCATATAGGGTCTAGCACTCAATTAGCCAATAAAACTTGTGTACTTTCTATGAAAGATCATAGGCATTTATTACCTGCAGATCTGTATTATATAAATCAAGTAGCTGTTAACAGTGAAGTAACTGCAAGGACTGAGCAAGAGTTAGACTCTTTAGTTGAAAGAGTTAAGCAGTTGAATGAAACTATACAGCAGGCACAAGAAGAAGGTATGTCGTATGAAAATACAGTTGTAACATTGCAAGAAATAAATAGTAGAATAGCTGGTATATCGCAAGTATTTTTTGAAAATGAAGCAAGTTTAACGCCATTACAATATGGAGCGAGTACTTTTCATGATAGCATTCACTGCGAAGATTGTGTAAATATAAACGCTAAGCATGAACACACTTACATTATTGATGATGGTTATATTAAAACTTCTTTTGATACAGGAAAGATTTGTTTAAGCTATAAAGTTTTTCCAACTGATGGAGATAACTTTCCATTAGTACCTGCAGACGTTAGTTTTAAAGAAGCTATGTTTTGGTACATTTATAAAAAATTACTTTTATCATACCCTACATTAGTTAATAATGGTATTGATTATGGGTATGCTGAACAGCAGTGGAAGTATTATTGCACTCAAGCAAGAAACGCAGCTAATTACCCAGACATTGATAGATATGAATCATTTATGAATCAATGGGTGAGAATGATCCCAACTTTAAATAAACATGATTTAGGTTTTGAACAATTAAATACACGAGAAGAGTATAGAAGATAATGGAAAAGCGATTTATAAAAGGATTATTTAAAGATACTGGTAGGTTAGACCAACCTGAAGGAACGTGGAGATATGCAAAAAACGCAGTTTTAAATTCTACAAAAGGAGCTATATCTAACGAAAAAGGAAATATTAACGTAGAGTCTATTCCTTCTAATCATACAATTTTAGGGTCTATAAGTGTATCTGATGGAGGTATTGTATTATTTACAGTTTCACCTTCAAGTAATATTTCGGCTATAAATTTATTTAAAAATAATGTTTTTACTACTTTATTTCAAACAAATTTTCAAGCTTCTAATGGCAATAAAGATTTAAATTTTAAAGAAACTAATCCAATTGAGGGGACTTTTAAAATTGATTCAAAAGGAGATCTAATAGTTTATTGGGTAGATGACTTAAATCCCCCTAGAGCTTTTAATGTTTCAAGACAAGAAAGATCGTTACTGCAATCTGGGTTTACTACATTATACGGAATACAAAATCCCGCTAACCCTAAAACGCATATAGATTTATTAAATCTTTTTCCAAGCTCAGGTAAAATTCCTACTTTTGTTTATCATAGCATACTTAGTGGAGGAGCTTTATTGTCGGGAGTTTACTACTTAGCTTTAGCTTATGTAGATGAAGATCTTGTTGCTACAAATTATTTAACTGTTTCTAATCCTGTATCTATAATAGAAGAGTCAATATTTACAAGACCTACAACAAATATTGACGGACTTAAAGCAGGTAGTCAGACATCAAAGTCTATTACTTGGAATATTAAAAATGTTAATACAGATTACAAATTTTTAAGAGCAGCGATTGTTAGAAAAAAAGGAGATGCTGTTGAAGTATTTAAATTAAATGACTTATCTGTTTCTAATCAAACTACTATGAGTGTTAGTTTTACAGGAACAGAGTCTGTATCCCCAGGGTCTGTAGAAGAAGTCATGATTGACACTGTAGGATATGAAAGCGCTAAAACTATAAATCAATTAGATAACGTTTTGTATATAGGTAACCTTAAAAGCAGTAAAGATGTAGGGTTTCAGAAATACGCAAACGCAATTAGATTAGAATCTACTTTACAAGAGATCTCTCCTTTCGATACATTTTTTGCTAGTCAAGATAATTTTGAAACTGGGTTTAGTAATACAGCAATTGATTTAGGTCAAACAGTTGACGGAACTAAATCTTATAGATATGACACTATAAACTCTAAATTTAGAGGGTATTTAAGAGATGAAACTTACGCATTTTATATTGCATTTGTACTTAACGATGGAAGTATGTCATATGCTTACCACATACCAGGTAGAGAAGCAATGTATAATGACGAAATTTCAAATATTTCTTCTACTGGTGGGACTTTTAATGAAGAAAATCTAGAGTTAAAATCAGCTAAAAGATTTCACTTAAAAGATTATAGTGATCCTAATGCTGAGGCTACTATAGCGCAAGCTACACCATTGTCAGATCCTAGTCAGCAAATGAATTATTGGGAAAATCAAAGTGAGTTTTATCCAGACACAGAAGATTATAATGTCTTTAAAATTACAGGAGAAATGACTGGTACAGGTAGTTTAAATTCTCCTGCAGTAGCAACTCAAATTGACGGGTCAGCTATCACTTTAAATAATAAAAATGTAAGACATCATCATTTTCCATCTAACGATAATTATTTTAGAAAAAGTATTAGTAATGGGCACTCAGTAACTTCTTATCAAACTGCTTTACCTACGCAAGAATTTGCAAACGTAATTAATTATACTGGTACTTATAAATTTGAAAGAAATACAACTACCAGTAGTGATTATTACGCTATCACACAAGATACCTCAACAAGTAGTATAAAGTATACTGGGGATTCTATGATAGACGCGCTCACTCCAGGATGGAGCCCACCTTTAAGATGGCAAGATGTAGATTTATCAAGCATGATAAATGCAAACATAACTGCAAACAATATTTTTGCAGCAACATCAAGTGTTGATGCTGTTTCTACTGCAGGTATATATGATGGTGAAACAGGAATTTTTACTGCCAATCAGTCTATGTTAATTGAGAACATGAGCTTTAAATCTTGGTATAAAAGAGGCGCTGGTGATGGGCAGTTTAAAACCTTTAAAACTCGGATAGTTATTGAGAAAGGGGGAGAGCGGTATTACACAGTGGCAGATCACGACGTGTCTTCAGATGATTGGGGAGTCTCCGGCTATAACTCAACTTTTGGTTTTGATAAGTATGATTATAATACAAAATCTGGTATTAATGATATGCACCCGGAAAGTGATTATAATGGTAATACAAGCGGAGTATCAGAACCTATACAACTTACAACTGGTGATAAAATGTGGATGGAATGTAGAGCTTTTATAGGATCTAATCCAGATTTTTCAATCAGACAAATGAACACTGATGAGTTTAATGGTAACGATAATAGTTATTGGCAGTTTGATATAGACACTACACCTACAACAGATTTTACTACAGCTGGGTATGATGCAAAAATATCACAAACAGTCTCTGCTTTAGGATTTCATTTGCATGATATAAAAGTGCCTAAGTCTATTGCAGATAAAGCTCAAGGATTTAGAATTTATAGAGCTAAAAGAGATCATAAAAATAAAAGTATTTTAGGGCAAAGTTTAGTTTTACCTATGACTAAGGCAACCGCAGCTATAGGGATGTGTCAAGAATCTCTTCAAGAAGGAGGAGCTACTAATATTATGCAAGCTCTAAGCGATGAGAATCAAGTGTTTTATAAAACATCTCCATGGCCCGCTCTTCAGGGTTCTTACGGCAGTACTGGATATACACATTTTACTTTTCATGATTTTAATTTGTTACGAAGTAAATCTAGTTTAGCGGGAGCAACCCACATTAAACCTATCTATATGGTTAACAATCTTGTTTGGAATGGTCCAACATTAAGACAAGATAAAAAAATGGTTACTAAGATTGTTAACTATGATCCTAATACTCCAAACACTTTAAAAGAGATTTGGGGGCATGACGCTACATTTAATTGTTATACTGAAGAAATAGAATCTGCAATCTTTATTGGGTTAGAATATGTCTTTAATGTACAAACAAGTTCGTATGCACAAGATGTAGAAGCTCATAGATTCCCTAGAATGTTAGCTCAAAAAGCTAAAACTTACTTATTAGGAGATACTATATTTGAAGGAGAGTCTTTAGGATTTGGAGGTAAAATATTTAATGAATACGGAGAATCTTGTATTGCTTTAGCATTAAAGAATAATCAAGGTTTGCCTGCTCAAAAATGTACCCCAGAAGGTAGTGCAGCCGATAACTCAGATTACTTTGGGTTTGCTCATCCTGACGCACCTGCGTGGTTAGTAAATGCAGATTTAATTACTGCGTCGTCTAGTGCAGGCAGTGATGCTGCTGTTCAAGCGGCTAGTAGATATTATAACTACATGGTTAATTTGCATGCACACAAAACAGATTTATATAAGTCACTTGATAGTCAAGAGCTTGTGTATACTGGGTATGAAGTTTTAGGAGATGATTTTCAGAATTTTATATTTGATGATGACACAACAAGTGATACATATTTACAACATGTTCATGCAGGAAATTTAACTGCGCATAATTTAACGGCACTTACATTGTATTCAACAACATTAAATGCTGATTACAATGAAAATACTAAAGCGTGGAGTAATGGTATATTTGGAGGAGATACATTTATTTGTAGATACGGATTTGCATCTACATTAACTCCTAGTGATTCTTTAACAAAAGCTATACCTCAAAAAGCTATTTACTACAACATAGTTGAAAGTAACGATAATATTAATTTTAGACATTCAGAGGATGGAGATAGCTTGTATTTTCCTAATACTCCTGCAAAGACATTATTGAAAAAAGCTGGAACAAAAGATTTTAGCCATTTTGACAATATTAAATATAACAGCAATTACTCTGAAGACACAGACATTAGATCTGCAATCCCTTTCCCAGTTAGAGAAATAAAACAATTAAATTTCCCTACACGTACGCATAGAAGTGTAATAGCAGACAATACAAGTTTAATAGATAATTATAGAATTTTGTTAAGCAATCAATACAAGGATCTACCTAAAAATAGAGGGTCATTGTGGAAGCTTTCATCATTCAATAATTTGTTATATTTTCACATGGAAAACAGTTTGTTTGCTACAAAAGGTAAGCAGACAATGGAAATGAAAGATGGTACTGAGGCTTTTATTGGAAGTGGTGATATATTTGTTCAGCCGCCTGATGAAGTATTGCAAACTGAATTAGGGTATGGTGGAACTCAATCTCAGCGGGCAGCCATAACAACTAGATATGGGTACTTTTTTGTAAATAAAATTTCTAAAAAAGTTTTCCTAATGTCTGATAAACTTAACAATATTGGCGAGTTAGGGTTAGATGAGTGGTTTTTAAAAAATTTAGACTTTCATTTAGAGGCATATGAGTTGCCTGCAACTACAGACAATCCTGTAATAGGAATAGGATTGCACTCTATTTGGGATGAAATAGAAAAACGTATATTACTAACAAAGAACGATCTAAAACCTACTCAAGAATTTATAGCCGGTTATAATATATATAAAGCTAATGGTACAGACTCCCCTGGAGCTATTTGGTATAATGAAGAAGCTGGATACTACAATAAAAGCGCTATTACAATAAGCCAAGAAATAGTTGAATCAGTAACTTCAACTGGTACTGAGCCTCCTGTAAATTGGCAAGCTTTTTTAATTCTTATTAATCAATCCGGAGGTGGTTCAGGATTTTTCCAATCTCATGGGGATTATGTAAATAATGGACCGTGCGATGTTCCTGGATGTATACCACTAGCTCAAAACGGCTTTGGATATTTTGGGTATTACATACAGCCAGGGTCAATTTTTAGTCGTCACTTTTTTAACTCTGATTTAGAATCAACTTTATCGGATCCAACTTTTACAACAGATACTTTATATTCTTATGATGATGACTCACCTCAACCATTGTTTATACAAAACGATACTGGATGGCAAGCTATAAATTTTCCAAATTTACCTATCGCTATTTTGGAAGGTCTTACACCTTATGAATATTATTTATATGCCAATCCTAGCACTTCGGACGAAATAATACAAACTGCAACGTGGGAATACACTCCACTTGGTTATTTAGATAGCACCTATTTTATTAAAGACGGTTGGACTGTATCTTTTTACCCAGAAATAAATGCTTGGGGAGGGTTTCATTCTTATTTACCTTATACATACTTTAGTAAATTTAACGCATTGTATTCTATAACTTCTGGATTTAGTGCGTTGCTACCTGAGTTAGTAGATAGTACTAGTCAAGGTTCTTTCTACGCGTTACAGTCGTTAAATAGCAGTGTATGGCAACATCATATAGGAAACTATGGCGAGTATTATCCTACTTTATCTGCATTTTTAAATAGTGATGATATGTGGGTATCTGGCGAATTACCACACCTGCTTGCAACACAATCTTTTGAAATAGAATTTATAGATAACACTAGAAAAACAGTAGATTCTGTTTTCTCTAGTTTATCGTATACAGTAGATGTTATAAATTCAGATCAAGTTAACGTGTTACAAAGTGGATTTTCAGATTTCTTTGTATACAATACAAAACAAATTTCAGGATTAACTGAGTTAGAGTATTTAATTAATACTAGACAGGCAGGAAACAATTGGAAAATTAATAGTTTTAGAGATTTTGCAGCTTTAGAAAAAAACACAGACGAGTATTACCTGTCTGAATCGCTGAATGTAGTAGGAGAAGTAAACACTGGAACTGTAACTGTTAACTCTACGCAAGCAATGTTTTCAGTAGATGGTATGTCAGAAATTATAAATAATTTATATATAAATAAAGATAAAGCTTGGAATTTACAAAGAAAATTTGTAGACAAATGGCTAGGAATTCGTTTAATATGCGATAATATACAAAATAATTCAGTAAATTTGTATACTGCAGAAGTAAGCGCTAGAAAATATCATAGGTAAATGAACTATACAAGTAAATATAAAAAAAGAAAAAAACTAGTTAACGGTGGAGCTAGTATGTATCAGCCTAATATTATTCAACCAGGATTAAATCCAGGAGGCACAGCTAATTTAGTCTATAATGAATCAGATCCTGCTCTACAAGAACAGAGAAAAGAAAAGTTAGATTCAGAAATAACTAACCTTCAAGAGAAAACAGATAATTTTTCATCAGCATATAAAAATCAGCAACTACTTAACAAGCAGGCTTTGTCTACTCAAGAGTCTGAGTTTAAAGCTAAAACTTCTACAGCAGAAAATCTTGTAGGTCAAACAACTGAGAAAGCGTCAGATCTGTTAGCAGAAAGAATGAAAAAAAATGTTGCAGAAGGCATAATAAGTAAAGGAACTTCACGAGCTTTTCAAAGAGGAACTAAAGCATTAGAAGCAGGTAAAACTAAGAAAGCTGCTAGGTTAATGAAAAGAGCTGCTAGACGAGGAGGGAATGCACCTCTTGATGCAGCAAAAAAATCTACAGGGCTTTTAAGTACAGGATCTTTAATGAGTATTGGAGGGCAAGTAATATCTGGATTATCTAATGATAATGATGCAACTAAATGGAATGCAGGAGAAGTTACGGGGGATATAATGTCTTCAGCGGGGACTGGTGCAATGTTAGGATCTGTTATTCCTGGAGTTGGTAATCTTATTGGAGGTTTTTTTGGGGGATTGTATGGACTTGGTAAAGGGTTATTAGGTCGCAGAAAAGCCAGAAGATTAAAAGCTAAACAAGACTCAGAGCAGGCTGCTTCAATTAAAAAACATAACACTGATTTAAATGAAGCGCTTGCCCCGCAATTAGCGATGGCTAGAGCAGGAGAAGTGCAACAAAAAACTACTTCTGGGTATGACATGGGTACTAATATATCTGCCAAATATGGAGGAATGAAAAAATATATATAATGAAACAGCCAGACAAAAATAAAAAAATAAGTTTAGATGATTTGCGCAATGAAATTGCAATGCGTGAACAATCTAACCTAGTAGATCAAGCTCAAAATCAATACAATGAAAAGCCAACAACTTTTAATCTTCAAGGAGATTCTGATGGTTTTCAGCAAGCGAAAGTAGATTATAAAGCTAATTTATTATCTCAAGCTGATGCTGGAAGCGAAACGGCTATAAGCCAGTTAAAAGATATGGGGTATGATATAAATATTCCTGACGCAGATGGGTCTCATTTAACTAGTTGGTTATTTAGTGGCCCTGCAAATGCTACTATGGCTACTAGTAAAGCTGTGATGGCTTTAGCGTCTACTAAAAGATTTGGAGCTTTAATAGGAGCTGCTTATAAAGGTAAAAATCTTGCAGCCCCTGTAGTTAAAAATCTAAAACAGGCAGCAAGAATGACCAGAAGTGGGCAGCCTTACGCAATGCCTGCTGCTGTAGTACCTACTGTGGTTAAAACTGCTGAAAAGGTTGCAAAAGCTAAACCTGTGCAATCAGCAAAAGCGGCAAAAAGTTATTTAGAAAGAGCTACAGAGATGGCAAAAGCAGGTGCAAATAAATTAAATCCTCGTAATTGGAGTCCAACTATGAAAGCAGCTACTGGGGTAGGAGCGGCATACGCTGCTTATGACACATTTTTTGGCGATGATGAGGGTGGAGTTACAGATATGATAGGATTTTCTAATGAAAATAAAGAAGTTCCTAAGTCTAAGGTTACAAGAAACGCAAAAGGCGAATTAGAGTATAAGAAAGAAATGGGAATGGGTGGATCTGTGCAGCACGATGGTGGAGTACAAAAATCTATTACTGATCGAATGTCTGAGTATGTAGGTAGAGATCACGCTGATGGGGGAATAAAACTAAACAATGCTCCCATAGAAGTAGAAGGTGGAGAAGCTGAGTATTCAGGCCTGCCTATGGCTGATGGAGGCGCATCTGATTATATATTTTCTGATAAAATAAAATATGGGAGCGGTACGTTTGCAGACAAAGCTAAAACTATGGCTAAAGAAGGAGGCTCCGAAAAACAAATAATAAATTTAGCTAAAATGCAAGAAGCTGCAGCTAGAAATCAAGGTGAAAAAGGAAGAGATCCTGATATGATTCTGGAAGACGGTGGGGCAAAACCTCCATTTATGTCGGCGATGAATACATCTACATCTTTTACAGGGCCTGCAGAAGAACCTATCGAAAGAATTAATGAGTTAAAAGCTCAACTAAAAGGTTACGAAGAAACTTATATGAATTTTCCTATGAAAAGATACGGGTCAAGTACTTTATCGAGTATGCGGCATGACGCATTATTAGGAAAAACAAGAGAGCCTAATGCAGAATTAGAACGTTTAACAGGTAAAAAATCTTCTGAGTATGAATCACATCCATTATATATTCCAGACAGACTGGATAATGGAGGATTTAAAAAGATGTTTGATGGAGGACCTAAACGTAAGAATTTAGGTAACGAAGGGATAGCTGCTATGCAGTCTGGATTAGGTGGAGGATATTATGGTAGCTCAGATGCAACTATGATAAGTGAAGAAGAAGAACGTAAAGATTTTTTTAATAGAAACAAGACAATATTAGGTGAGTTAGGGATTCACTCTTACCAAGATTATAATCCTACAAAACATGCTGAAATGTTTCAAAAGAAAGTCAACAGTCATTATAAAGAAAAATTTGAAAATGATGAAGAGTTAAGAGGGGAGCTAGCGAAGCAAGGTATTGCAGATGTTGATGCGTATGTTAAAAGTGTTGGATTTGGAGGAGAAGGCGCAAAAG
>Ga0181416_1000289_pt1 | contig 13146 bp, 3 predicted proteins | sample 39SPOviralmetaG_FD_130141 | JGI IMG/M metagenome (GOLD analysis project Ga0181416, IMG submission 130141) | Marine viral communities from the oligotrophic San Pedro Time Series (SPOT) site, San Pedro Channel, CA, USA - 39 SPOT_SRF_2013-01-16 | ecosystem: Environmental > Aquatic > Marine > Strait... | reverse complement strand
TACTTTGTGTTGTAAAAGAAAATAAATCATTTTCATTAAGAATACTATCATTTATTTTGTTAAAAAATGGTGTACTATTTGTTAATCTATTAGGTTTTGTAAATTTATTTGAAACAAATGATTCACTTCCTAACAAAGCTATAAGATTAGGGTCTCCTGTAGATGAAGAAATAATAATACCACCTCCTACTAAATATTCTAAAATATCATTCCCATCAGTAGCTGTTAATCCATTATTAAGGAAAAAACTATGTGAATCCATATATAAATTAGAAGCAGATATGTCTGTAATTAATGTACGAGTAATACCTGATTGTCCTGCATTTATAGCAAAACTAGCAGTAAGTGCTTGACTAGAAGTTACATTAATTAAACTTTCAGAATTTAAAATTTCTAATGAACCTGTTATAAAAACAGAACCAGTAAATGTATGGGTATCTTGAGTGACGTTATCACCAAAAACAGTACTTCCTGAAGTACTTAATGTTGAAGAATCAATAAATGAAAAACTATCTAATGTATAACTTTGAGCATTTACATTACCTTCTACTTCAATATTTGATGCAGTAATGTTTACTTCAGGACCTGAAAATCCTGTTGGTCCTTTATATCTATAAGCTTCTATCCAAAGAGGATGGTAAAATAAACCCTTAGTTATGGGTAAATCACCATCTCCAGAACCACCGGGATCTGTTTCAGGACCATCTGCAGCAAATAAAAATATACCATTTGTATAATCAAATATATACCCTTCATAAATTTCTCCACTTTCAACATCATTATTTCCTGCTTCAAGTATAGAAACAGAAGTATCTGGTTGAGTGTAATCAGTTTGACTTGAAGGAAAAACTTTAATTTTATATCCACTACCGTATTTATAAGGTGATACAAAGTTTTTTAATATTAAAGACTGACTAACTGCAAGTTTATTAAATCTACCTGCTGTTGTACTCCCAAATTGAGCTTCTATAATTTGATAATTATTTGTAGAATCAGCTAATGATTGGCTTTCTTTATTATATGTTATATATGCTTGACCACCAGTACCCCCAACTGAAGTTAAAGGCATTATAATTTTTTCAACATGAGGGTTAGTACCATCTGCTTCATCTGGTATAGATGAAGAAAAATGTCCTCTTAATAATCTTTGTTCATCAGTAAGACCCCCTTCTGAACTGGTTACCCATGTTCTTAATAATGAAGGTTTTATATTATTATCCCCAGAAGAAGCATTAAATTTAATTGAATCACCTTCAGTAAGTATATTTGTAGGATATACTGCTGTGTCTTTTGCATATTTTTCATTTAAAACTTTTTTTTCAGAAGTCATATTTGCAACTCCTAATGAATATTTAAATGATAATATTCTTTTTTCTAATTCAAAAAACTGATTTTCGCTTATTGCCATTATTATTTTATTATTTTATTATAAATATTTTAGAATACTAAAAAGATTGGGCTATTTCTATTTTACTAATATGTTCATCAACTGTATCTTTATATCTAATTCTAAATAAAACTACACCATCTGCAAATGATCCAAGTTCTCTGTCTATAGTGTTCAAATTAAATTGTATGTAACCTGAAGTTGAAGTTGAATTATCAATTTTAGGTCCTGAAGGATTTCCAGTACTGTTCCACCCATCTACTACTGTGTTTTCTTGACCACCTACTTTATGACCTATATTAGACCAACCTGATCCTGCATCACTTGTAGGACCTGGAATTTTTATGTCTACTCTTATTTTAGTATCATTTATATTTCCTCCAACTTTATATATATCATTTTTAATAAAATTACCATATACTCTGACTTGAAACGATAATGTATTACTGTTATAAGTATCTAATTGTAAAGCTGTGTAATAATATCTATTCCCTGCTGCTCCTGTGTAATTAACACTATTTGGTAAATTAGTAACAGAATTATAGTTAGCGGAAGGATAAATTAATTTACCTTCGTAAGTTTGTTGTAAATCAGTTGTAGCTAAAATATTAGCTGTTGAATCATAATCTGCATTTGAAGAAGTTAAAAAGAATGAATATCCATGAGTATCTCCACTTCTATTTTGTGTAACTATAGAAGGATCTTCTAATGATAATAATTTCCATCTTTTTTCTTCTGTAAAGAAATTACGTTCTTGTGGTGTAGGGGCTACATAGTTGTTTATATTTGAACCTTCTTCCATAAATCTTCCTATAAATTGTTGTGTGATTTCAATAAAATCATAATCGGCTGAATTTCTTCCTAATGTATCATCTGATTTATCTAATACATTATGGAATACTTTTATTGATGGGATTTTACCTTGTATTCTATCAGCACCTGTAATTGATGTGTTATTATATGATGCTGTAAGAATTAAAATAACATCACCTGGATCTGTAGGGACAAAATGATCTTCATCACTAATAAATCTTAATCCCTTTCTTGCATTATTTCCTGTATTAAAATCTGTTATAAAGTGGGTCAAATTATTAGTACTTGGTGTCTCATCTCCTGTAATTGTTAAATTATTATCTAAAATATTAACTTGAGTTTTTAATATAGGTTCATCGTTACTAGGTGTTGAATCATTTGCATTGTTTAAGGCAGGATATGTGTTATTAGCTACATTAGTAATACCTCTATATTCAAAAGGAATATTATTAGACATTTTAAAATAACTTACACCTGATATACTATGAGTAGCTGAATTAGGATGATTAGAAGTATAATTAGAAACTCCAATTGAAGCTGTGTCTATTGAGTTATCATTATAATAAAAATCAAACTTATTTAATGTTTGAGTTGCAGGTGTTTTTGTTCCTCCTGTATTATATTCACTACTAAATGAATGGGAAAGCTCTAAGAAATTATACCCGTCTCTAAGTTTATTGGTTAAATTAATACTTGCATTCCATCCCTGGAATCCATTTGGATAAATATAACCATCTGACCCTGTTACAGCTTGGTAAACACCATTAAATGGAGAAACTTTAGTAATAGTTAAATTTCCTTTTCCACTGTGTGCACCTGTAAAGTTTATAACTTGATTTACTAATTGGTCTCCTGTTTTAGAACCAGCACTAAAATTACTAGCTAAACTATAATCAACAGCTATTGTTCCGTTAATTCTTAATATTATATTACCTTTATCTCCTCTATCAAATGCTAAATTAGAAGTGTTAAAACCACTATCTGTACCATTATGAAATGTTGCTGTATTATTTGGGTGAGTATATAAAGTTATATTATAGTTGTCTGCTGTAGATGGGTTTAATTTAGTGTGGATTATTTTATTTGAATATACATGACTAGTAGGGTTAGCAGGTGGAGTATCATTTTCATAAAATTTAGTTAGATTAAAAGCTAATAATCCAGTGTAAAAATCACTTTGTCTACTTGTTGGATGTGCACTTATTATTTTTTCTGCAAAACTTCCATTCATACCAACTGCAGGAGCAGGTATTACATAAAGAGTTTTAACATCAGTGTCTCTACCATTTCCTATTAAAGGATCAACTACTGTTATAGTAATGTTACCACTTCTAACACTATTAGCATTATTATCGCTACTATTTTCATAAGAAGGTCTTGCTATGTTAATATCAGGAGTATCATCACCTGTATCTTTTGAATCAAAATTAGTAATATTACTATTAAAATCAAAATATCTGTTTGAAGCAGTATAACTAAATAATAAAGGACTACCAATTGTTAAAGTTGATACTGTAGTAAAGTCAGGAGGTGTAGCTATTACTGTTGCCTCATTAAATTCTCTAGATACATAATCAGCACTATATCCTGTTGTACTGCCAGTAGGGTAAGCATAATATATGGATGCTGTAGTATCACTTGATATAAATTTATTAGTTTGGAAGCTACTTCCTGTATTAATAATAACTGTGATAGCACTAGGATCAGCACCAACAACATTAATAGTTTGTGAATTAGTTGTTGTTGATGGTCCTGAAAAACTTGATCCTACTACTTCTATATTAGTAATATTTGCTGTAATTGTATATTGTTGGGTTGTTTCAGGATCGGCATCAAATCGTAAAGGAATAAATGCTGATGTGTAAGTTGAGGCTTCAGCAATAGTTGAAATTGATTCTACATCACTATTATCTGAATCAGAATTTAATGTTAAAGTATTAGTTGAACTCTGACCATTTATAGTTACATCAATATTTAAAGTATCACTAATGTCTATAGGTGGTTGGGTAATAGTTAGTACTACTCTAGCACTTACTAATTGTTTTTGTATAGCATTAGTTACACCATCAATTGTAACTACGGGGTAAGTAGCATTTGTTGTTTGGTTAGTTTCGGTACTGGTATTACCATGAAGAATATTAGTTGTTCTTATTCCACTAAAATTACTATTTGAACCTGAGAATTCTTCTATAAATATTTCAAAACTATCAATTGATGGTTGAGAGGCATTATTAACTGTAAGTGAATTATTGTCATTTTCATCAAGAACAGTAATACCATTTTCACCAGAATCAACTGTAACTTCTGCATAATGGTCAGCATAATCACCTGTTTTATGGGTGCTAATTTCCCATGTACCTGCTGTAAGTTGTAAACCACCATCACTAAATTGGGTTCTATAAGAAGACACAAATTCATCATTCTCATTGTACCCATTAGTTATAAGATTATTAGATTGGTCTAATGTTAAAAAACCTGTTGATATACGAGTGCCTCCTTTATCTAAGTTAATTTTAGTCTTAAAACTACCAACTTTAGGACCCAAAGGTTCAGTAATACTAGGTTGGGCTCTAAATCTAGTTACAGCTAATTGAGCATTTGTACTAGTTAAACTTGTTGATGATGCTCTAGTTGTGGATTCACCTAACAGTAAAGTTCTTGTCTCATTACTATCAGTTCCAATTCCTGAATTACCAACTGTTTCTGTTTGACTGTTACCATTTCCATTAGGATCTATAATAACATCTGGGGTATCTGATATAACAATAGTGGTTTCACTATTAGTACCTGTAGATTGAATTGATTCATTTTCATTAGAAGGATTATGGTCTATACTACCAGTAAATGTAAATGAATCGCCTGATTGGTTATTACTTTCTAATTGTGAACCTATAAATCCTGAATTATATGTATGAACTTGTCGGTTAGCAACTGATGTATTAGTAACTCCTGAGGAATCTGAATCTATAAGAATTATACTTGATGAATCATAAACAGGACCATCAAATAATGTAGTTATTGTAGTTGGACTATGTAAATATCCTATAGGTTCTGTAATAGTTGCTTTTACTCTAAATCTAGTTACAGAAGCTTCTGCAAAAGCTGTTGCTTTATCATGACTATGCCAATTAACATCTGAAGAATTGTTACTAATATTAGTAACATGAGGGTCACCATATAATATTACTCTAGAAGTATTAGTTGAAGGTGTACCACTCATACCTGCAGTTTCTGTTTCATATTCTACATCTGAAATGTCTGTAGGAGGGGTATCTTTTACTATAATTGTTGATGATACTATACTACCATTAGTTGAGGTAGATCCATGTTCATTTGTAGGATTATGAGTAGTAGTACCATTAAATGTCCATGAACTAGTTAAATTATTAGATGTAGGTAAAGCTTGCCCAATAAATCCAGAATTAAAAGTATATGTTAGTCTATTATCTGAATTATAAGTTTCACCAGAACTACCAGCTAAGTCTTTGTTTATGACAATAGTAGAACTAAGATCATTTTCAGTACTACATGCAAATGATTTATTAATAGTAGTATCATTATGTGCATAACCCACAGGTTCAGTTACTCTCAATTTTACTTTAAATCTAGTAACTGAAAGTTGTTTAAATACAGTTTCTAAGCTATGTCCTGTAAAATTATTAATATCTGCTGTGGTAGTTCTATTTTCTCCATATAATACAGTTCTTTCAGTAGAATTTGTATTTGTATTACTAAATCCAGCATCTTCTGTGATAAATTCTAATTCTGTGATTTCAGTTGGGGGAGTATTTAATACAAGAAATTCATTATTATTTCCATTAGGTGTAGAAAGGGTTATTCCGTTTTCAGTACTAATACTTGGATCAAGACTAGTTTGTAGTGTATAAGTAAATCTTGTAGGATTTGTAGTTGTTGAACCATTATCAAGTTGTTGTAAAACTACACCAATAAAATCAGAATCATAAGTATATGTTAATTGATTATTTGTATAAGTTTCATCAATAATTTCAGCTGATTCTGTGTTAATAGTAATAATACTATCTACATTACTAGTTAAACCCCCATCATTAGCTATTAAATTAATTTTAGTAATAATATCATTATGGGTAAAGCCTATAGGTTCAGTTACTGTAAACCTTCTTCTAAGTCTTGAAACTGATTGTGTGGCATAAGCATCTGAAATATTATTAGGAAATGTATTGGTTGTTTCTCTACCCCAAGCTATTCCTGTGTCACTACTACCTGTTCCATCATTAGTTCTTTTATTATCCCCATATAGTACAGTTCTTGATGTTTCCCCTATTAATTCTACTCCACTATAACCAAAAGTTTCAGTAGAAACTACTGCGTTTGATATAGCAACAGGAGGTGTATCATTTAAAGTTAATGTAGCCGTATTTATAGATCCTTCTAAAATGTGGTTTATACCGTAAACACCACTAATAGTATGTGTACTAGTACCATTAGGAGTGGCTGTTATAGAACTACCTATCCATGAAGAAGTAAAATTGGTAACAAGTTCATTTGAATCATTATATGAGGATAAACTATGAGATATTAATCCTGTATTAGTTACAGGGGTTAAACTAGAAACAACAGATATAGAACTTCCTACATTATTTCCATTTTGTGTAATTTGAACTGGTGTAGTACTTCCTATTTCTGTACCAAAAGGTTCATTAATAGTACCTACGGCTCTAAAGCGAGTAACTGAAGTTTGTGCATATATTGAAGATAAATTATGTGTTTCCCATACTGTTCCTGAACTGGTTGCATTTGTGGTTCTTGGGTCTCCATATAAAACTGTTCTAGTTGTTGTATTATCCCCTTCATTACTTTCTCCTAAAGTTTCTACTTCGTATTTTACATTTGATATTTTAATATCACCTATTGCATTCATATTAATAATGGCAGATTGACTTGTAACATTACTAAGTATAGAACCTGCATTTGAAGATGAAGTAAAAGATGGTATAAATTCAAAAGTACCTTGAGGTATTTTAATTTCAAATACAGATGAAGTATAAGATGATACTAATAATTCTTTACCTACTAAACTACCTTCACCATTATGTTCAGTGGTATAACCCGTAAGAGAATTATTAACATGTGAAGAAGCATTATTAAGTTCTATATTTGGTGATGATAATAAAGATAAATCTATACTAGGGTCTGTAGGTGATGATCCACTAGATAATAATATTTTAGCAGTAATTGTATTATGAGCAGGTCCAAATGGTTCTGTTATTTTAGCTTTTAATCTAAATCTAATAATTGATTGGGCTACAAAAGTATCAAAACTAGGATTACTTGAATTAAATAAATTACTTATTTCTTCACTTCCAATTGAACTAGTTAATCCTGTTAATAAAGAAGTTGTTTTTGAATTTGAAAAAGTATTAGATTGATATGAATCTTCTATTTCTACTTCAATATCTTCAATTAAAATTTCAGGACATTCATATATGTCTAATTGTGAGGGGGTAGAAGTTACTGTTGCTTTATAATGATTATTATCAGCATGTGAAATTCTACCTATTATATTAAGGTCTGCTTCATCATCATTTAGGGTTCCTAAATATATTGATTGAGTTCTGTTAGTGAATAATGGAGTAAAAACAAACGAAGTAAAACCATTACTTTCAGTAGGGGTTAAAAAATCACCACTTATACTATCATCTAAAAATGAAGCTGTGTTTTCACCTCCTTTAAATCTAAAAAATTTAAGTGTAGGATCCGTAGATGTATTTGTTATTGTGTTGTCTCCATCATTATTAGCTTGTTGAAATAATATTTTAGTATCATGAGCTTCTCCTGGTGATTCATGACCTGGTGGTTCTTCAATTAAAGCCATAGCTTTAATTCTTACTAAAGATGAAGTATATCTATCATTTAAATCTTGTATTGTTGTTGAATTATAAGTAGATAAATTATCATATAATAAAGTATGCTTATGGATATTAGAATCTACATTTTCTGTGTACAATGATGAAAAACCACCTTCATTACTATTTCCTTCAAATGTTATTCTTGTTTCTAATATACTAGCAGTAGGAGGGACATTTATTATTAAATCAAAAGTACCATTAGTTATACCTTGGGGATCAGCTAATGGGAAATTATCTTCTAATTTTATTTCAAAATTTTCAGTTGTAGAAACACTATCTTTTATTAAATTTATATTACTAAATATAGCATTATAATTTGTAATACTAGCAGTAAAATGTAATTTATCTGATCCTCCTATTGTGTTTGCTGATAATCCTGGAGATGTATTTTCTGTAGTTTCTAATTCAGTTGGTGAAGTATTATTTTCTATTTTTATATTAAAATCATATTCATTTTGGGTTGAACTCCCATCTATAATTGTAGGACTGGTTGAAGTTTTAGTAGTTTTAAATAATCTTATAAAATCATCTTCTCCATCTAATTGGTTTTGGTCAAAAGAATTTGTAAAATGTAATACAAAGTTACCATTAATTTCATCATGATCTAAAGATATTTCTACGGGTGCATTAATTGTAACTGAAGAGGTTGGTATTATTAACGTAGGAGGATTATTTGAAAAAGCATCTAAAGTTATTGTATGGAATACTTGGTGAGTTTTCCCACTAGAACCTGTTTCAGCTGCATATACAATATATCTATGGACACCTGGTTTTCTTTCAGAAATAGTATTTGGGGTATAACTTGATGATATAATTCCTCCTTGTTGGACTGTAATTAAATCTTCATCTAAATCCCCAACTTTTAAAAAATTAAAAAAATTAGGTTTAAAATTAATTGAACCTGTAGTTTGAATATTTAAAAATTCACCACTACCTCGTATAATATCTATTTGTGTACCTGAATCATCTACTGATTCTTTGTTAGTATTATCTATAGTGAAAAAATGATCTATTGAAGTAGGAGTAGAAGCTGAAATACCTGAACCTGATCCCGCAAAAAACTCAGCTGCATTTCCTTCTGTTGTAATAGGATTACCATTTAAATCAAAATAACCTTCAGCAAAAATAGGACCTTGTATTTCTAACCCAGATGCTGTAATTCCACTCTTAAATTGAGCTATGGATCCAGATTGAATAAATTTACTACTACTATATATATGCTGTCCTGCCATTATTTTAAGTTAATGCGTTTAATACAGTTACTGTTGTTCCTTTTACTATGGTTTTTAATGAAGATGAATTATTAGCTATTATTAAATATTCATAAACTCCTGGAGTATCATATCCATTTTCTCTTTGGTAAAATGATTTAGGGGATAACCCATTTGAATTACCTTTATTAACTGTTCTCCAGGTACTAGTAGGACCTGTTACAGTAAGAGTTTGGTTTTCGATAAAACAAAAACCATCAAAATCACCTGAAGCTGTAATTCTAATAGGAATATTAGGTGGGGTGATCCATTCTTGATATGTACCGTCTTCCATATCTCTTCCTACATTTAAAGGAATGTCTACCTCATTAGATGTTTCTAGGCCTATAAAATCAGGTGATGAAATTGTACTACTAGATAATGAACCTGTAATATTGATTCCATTTTTAAAATGAGCTACTGATCCTGATTGGATAAATAAAGAACTTGTTATTTTGTGTATTCCTCCCATAACCTACATTTTCCTGATCATTGCTTTAATAGTATAACTTTCTCCGTCACCACTTTCTATAGCTTGAGCTATTATTTTTCCAAATAATCGTTTATTATAAATATATTGGGGATTGACACCCTTACCATGACCTTTAATATTAGATGTAATAATATAATCACCTTCTTTTATTTTACCTGTTATAAGAATAGGTTCAGCTCCTAGTACAATAGGGTAATTTTCTCCTTTAGAAACAACTCCCATAACTAAGGGATCAGCTTCATTTTCGCATGGACACATCATGCCGTTTCGTAACGTTAAAACGGTACCTTCTTGCATTTTATTGAGTCCCTCTGTTTCTAAATTGATCTCGTGGATACCCCCAAAGAATGTGTCTATAGCAAATATTTCTTTAAATTTATTAGTTGAGGTACCAATACTAATTGTGTTATCACTAGGTATAATATCACTAGTTATATTTGTTAAATTAACAGATGCCCCATCAACAAAACTAGCTGTTAATGCATAACTTGCACTAGTGGCTGAATTGGCTGTATTAGCTAATTCTGCATTACTTGCAGTACCAATTAAATTATCAGTAACAAGAGTATTAACATTTAAAACTCCATTAGATGCTGAAATGCTGGTGCCCTTATCTGTAAATGATCTGGTTACAGGAGTAACTTCTTTTATAGAAACAAATCCGTCTGATCTTTCAGTACCACTAAGTTGACTACCTTTATATCTAATTCTATAATATTGAAAAGAAGAAGTTAATGAAGTTTCAACAATAGATGAAGTACGAGAAAGATTTCTATTATCACCTACTCCAAAAATACTAACTGGGTTAGAACTAGGATTAGTAAATACAGTATTATTAAAATCTCCCATTCCTATCCTAGCACCTTCTCCTAATAAAGCACCATCTGATTCCCCACTTTCAAAAGGTGAATTTTTTCCATAAAGAAAAACTTGTTCAGGTAAAGCATAACCCTCACCTAATTTAACAAATTCTGTTCTTATTTCTGATAATATAACAGGTTCATTAAAAGTAAAAATAAAATTAAAAGCATCTTCTACTAATGTACTAAATGTACAAGAAGTATTACTATCATTATCAATTACTGAGCTAATTGAATTATTAATATCTACATAACCTGTTCCTTCAGGCCATAAGGTTGTATCATCTTTAGAAGCTGTAAACTGACTACTAACAAATTCAAAAGGAGTATTAATATTACTTACTATTAAAGAATCAAAAGAAAATTCTTCTAATTCTGTAGTTTGGGTTACTCCACCCTCACCATAACTACCTGTGTAATGAAATTGTCCTGAATGTGTATCATATACTACAGCAACTATACTATCAGTGTGTGTAGGTAAAGAAGCGGATGCAAATAATAAACCACTAGCACTTATATTACCTGAAGCTGTTATATTACCTATATTACTTAAATTAAGAACTGCCTCATCGCCACTAACATCTCTTGTACCTAAAGATAGGTATGTTTCTTGTGTCTTGTTTAATAATGTAATATCTTTTAATCGTATAAGAGGGGTTGTTACATTATTTGTTGCATTTATGCCTTGAGCAGTTAAACTATGAACGCCAGTTAGATTGCCATTTATATCAGCAGCACCATTTATGTCTAAGCTAGCTCCTTCAATTGTCCCACTTGCACTTATATTACCCGAAGCTGTTATATGACTTACAAATGAAGCAGTACCTGTAAATGAAGGGTTAGCTATTGGTGCTTTTAAATTTATGTTGGTTTGTAAAGCAGAACTTGAATTGTTTAATTGGGCGATACTAGCTTTATCATCTATATTTGTTTGAAGTGCAGAACTTGAATTGTTTAATTGGGCGATACTAGCTTTATCATCTATATTTGTTTGAAGTGCTGAGCTTGAATTGTTTAATTGGGCGATACTAGCTTTATCATCTATATTTGTTTGAAGTGCTGAGCTTGAATTATTTAAGTTAATTATAGTAGCTATACTATTTCCATCAACATTTAACCCCCCTGATACAAATAAACCTCCTGTTACATTTAAAGAACCAGTAAAATCATGATTTATTTCAGCTGGAGTAAATTGACCTGAATCCATATCAAATACAGAAGCTGATGCAATTGCACCAAATTGAGTACTACCTGAAAATGTTGTAATGACTGAATCAGAAAAACTTAAACCATTTAATATAAAAGAACTAGCTGAAACATGTCCAGCTGCCATTATTGCTCCTGAGGCTGTTATATCAGTAAATGAAGCTGTTCCTGAGGGTAATTGAAATTCAAGTCCATCAACATGACTTGCAGTATCAGCATTTGGCCATGAAAATGAATGAAATGAACGACTAGGTAATGCATTTAAATCATAATCTGGGGTAAAACCTGGAATAAATCTTTCAACTCTATATAATTCATGGCTAGCACTTACATACACAATTTGACCATCAAAAGCACGATCAATATGTATATCTTCTAAATCTGATTCTTTAGGAACAGTAACCCATCCTCCCTGAACATGTACTATATTGGCAATAGAATTAGTAGTACCACCTCTTCCTAAAAATATCCCCGGATCATCCGGTGCAAATGATTCGGAAACATCATACCATATATCTAATCCTTGTTGTCCTGCCATTTTTTAATTAAATATTAGATTCATCTACTCTTACCATAAAGTATTTAGCATTTACATTTAATCTACCTGCTGCCGCTATTATACCCCATTTAGAATACCCATTAATACTTATACTTGAACTTAAATTAAAATATTTTACAAAAAATGATGTGTTAAGTTCTTGCCCATCTGCTGCTTTTTTATAGTAGCTTCTAAATTCTTTTTTATTTTCTTCAAACTCTACTGGATTTGTACTAAGAATACTTAATTCTTCTTTAGGTTTATTAGATAATAATGATGTAGAGGGGAATAAAATTAAAGTTCTTGCTTCACCAAAATCACCTAAATTTATATTATCTAAACTAGCTAAACCATTAGTAGATGTTGTAGATTTTAAATCAGTAATATTTACAGTTGATCGTTTAGTACATGTAGCAGAATTCATAAAATTATTTGATGTTGGAATACTACTATCAGCTAAAGTAGTAAAACTGCTACTTCCTAAAGAACCACTTAAAAAATGTCCTAATACAGAACCTGAATGGATTAGATTAGAATCAACTACATCTTGTCCTAAATTTTTAAAAACTTGATTATCACCATTTGGTGTAATATTTAAATCATTATATGTGTACGCATATATTGTAGGAACAGCATCTGATATATTTAAAGTATGTGATGTTGTAGATGATAAACCATGTGTATCAAATACTGTGATATTAAACGATAAAG
>Ga0181416_1000288_pt1 | contig 13149 bp, 13 predicted proteins | sample 39SPOviralmetaG_FD_130141 | JGI IMG/M metagenome (GOLD analysis project Ga0181416, IMG submission 130141) | Marine viral communities from the oligotrophic San Pedro Time Series (SPOT) site, San Pedro Channel, CA, USA - 39 SPOT_SRF_2013-01-16 | ecosystem: Environmental > Aquatic > Marine > Strait... | reverse complement strand
TGAGAATATAATATTCCCAAGGAGCAATACTTACGGACAACGTGGTGAAGCGTTTGGTAATGGTCTAGCAACAGATTTAAGATTATTATCCCATCGATATCAGACAGTTTCTGTATCACCAGACCGCAATGACCTAATTATACCAAATATTCGTAATTTTAATGGAAGCCATGTTGTCAACTTTGGCGCATTAGTAGAAGCCATTGGTATGGGGTGGAAAGATAAAAATGGGAATACCTTTATAAAATGGGCACTTAGGCTTGAGGGTGCGCACAGCGGATCGTCGTTTAATAAGATAAGTTTCAAGCATAATACTGGTACAAACACACTTTATGCATCTCAGGCGGTTATTACAGTCAACACTAAAGGAGGCACTTCATCAAGCAAACCATATAAAACATATACAACATTCACATGGTCTACTACATCTACCTCCCTCAGCACTGTTAATGAAATAGTGAGTATTGACGTTACACCGAGTGTAGAGCATTACTTCGCCGATGGCGTCGGTAGTGACTCAGGGTTCATCTATAATGTAGAAGATGTCGATGGTCGTCAGCGAGGGGATGGTGGCACAGAGAATGCGATGATTAGAATTAGGTTTGATGAGATTGTGGGCGTACTTGAAAATAAAGTATAAATAAATGCATGTATAGGGGATTATGATGTCTGAAAATTTAAATGCATATGATATAGGATATGTGACCACTTCTGGCGGTGTGGTTATATCTAATACTACAGTAGAGATACCTACGGATGCTTGCGTTGTAATGGATGCGCTGGTGATTGAGAAGCTCGCAGATGCCAATTCTGAATTTGATTATGCTTTTATAAAAAGGAAGAATGGTAAGTTTATTGCTACTTCTGATCATTCAAACCCAAAGTATAAATCTTAAGATAATTATACTTAATAGTGACACAATATCAATTATACTTTAATCTGCAATAAAGTCAAGCATTAATTTAAATTATATTTCTTTACTTTTATTTTAAAGTAAGTTATAATATAATTGTTCCCATTTTAGAGTTTATTATGAAAAAGATAGTAATTAATATAGAAAGAAGAACTGATAGAAAAGAAAACTTCTTAAAAAAGAATTCATCGTTAGAAGATATTGTTTGGTGTCAAGCGTTTGACGGAAAAACGATAACATATCAAGACCTAGAAGAACTTGGTGCATCTACCGACCTTTCTTGGAGAGACCCCTACAAGAAATCTAAAATGACTCATGGCGAGGTTGGTTGCCTTTTATCTCACAGAAAGGCATGGCTTGCTTGTTTGCAACTCAATGAACCTGTTATAATTATAGAAGATGATGCGATTATAGACTTTGATAATTATGATGAACAATATTATCAATCACTTTCTGAGGACTATGATTTAGTTTACCTACAAAGGAATGAGAATAAACCAGACGGTGTTGAGAATATCGACGACATGATAGAACGTCCATGTTATGCGTATAACACAACCTGCTATATGTTAACGCCTGCTGGTGCTAATACATTAATACAAACCAATATCCTAAAAAACATCATACCTGCTGATGAATATCTTTCTTATATGTTTCCTCATCTGAAAGTTGCTGCTCTAAAGAAATGTGTTGTTAAGCAAGAATCTAGAAATGTACTTAATTCTGATGTTGAGGATACAGACTACTTCATAGATTTTAAGGTACATCCTGTTACCATCGGAACTGATAGGAAAAAGTGTCAAGGTTTGAATACATCAGCTGCCCTTCAAAAAATATATCCTAAAAATATTGGAGAAAATGTTGAGTGGGAAGGCACTGATATGACATCTACTGGCGGTGGTCATAAAGTGAATATCTTGAGAGAATATGTAGAAACATTACCAGATAATGATGTTTTATTATTCACTGATGCATATGATATATTATACAATGATACAATAGATGTTATCACCAAAAGATATATTGAATTTAAGAAAAAGGTTGTGTTTGGGGCAGAAGAATGGTGTTGGCCAGATAAAAAATTAGCACCTAAATTTAAGAAAATAAAAGATCCAAATAAAACAAAATACCAATATTTGAATAGTGGTATGTTTATGGGTGTTGTTTCTGAAATTAAAGAAATGCTCAACGATGAGGATTTCGCAGTAGAAAATAGCGGTGATGATCAATTATATTACCAAAATGTTTTTCTATCAGGAAAATATGATATAATATTAGATTATGAAGGATACATATTCCAATGTGATTCTGAGTCAGTCCATTTCAATGAATATGGTCAGTTTACTAACAATGATACTAATTGTACAGGATGTATATATCATGGGAATGGTGGGGATGAGTCTAAGAAAAGGTATGAGGAAAAGAAAAAAACAATAATAGACCGATCTCCTATGCTGTATATACCACACTATGGTGATGTTGATTATTTAGACAAGGATATGTTTGTTATAGACTTTATGACGCAGACCCAATGTGAAGATATGATCGATGTATCAGAAAGGCATGGTAATTGGGGCAGTTTAGCATATGATAAATTCCCAGCTCAAGAAATAAGAGTAAAGGAGTTGGGATATTGGGAAAGTTTACAAAAGCATTGGGAAAATCATTTGTACCCAATAATAGAAAGGCATTGGAGACCAATGGAAATGTATGGGCTTCGGGATGCGTTTACTATGAGATATTCTACCGATACTCAGAAAAGTTTAAATTTACACACTGATGCTAGTTTGGTAACTGGTTCGGTCAAACTAAATAATGATTATGTTGGGGCTGATTTAATATTCCCAAGACAAAATATAAGCAATAAAGATGTACCTGTGGGTAGAGCAATAATATTCCCTGGTCAAGTTACGCACGGTCATGAGTGTACAGAGTTAAAAAGTGGCATAAAGTATAGTCTAACTATGTGGACTTCGAGATATGATGGAGATGTTTTGTAAATGAAAAAGTTTAAATTTTATATTTTAACATCGGGTGATCTCCCTTGTTTAAAGAGGCACTTCTCTGAAGAGTTTAGTAATATCTCATACAGGGATGCTGTTGTAGTAATCAATACTAAAGATGATGAGTATGAAGCTGAGGCATCATCTTGGTGTTATAAAAATGGAATAGAACATTGGACTACAGAGTCTAATGGTACTCCAGCTCGTGGTAAAAATGAATTAATAAAAATATTTTTACAATCAGATAATGATTACATGGTTCAGATTGATGCGGATGATTTCTTGACTCCTCACGGAGTGTGGATGTACAAGAGAGTTGCTGAGATGGATACACCACCAGACGCTATTTGCCTAAAGCATCAACTATCGTTGCTTCTAGATTATGAGAAGTGCGAACAAATGTTTAATAAAGGTGAGCACAAAGATAATTATGGTGGAAATGGTGCGCCATGGGTAGAAAGTCATTATTTTACTGCTAATTGGAAAGAGATAGAAAAGGGGTCGATATATCCTAACCTTGTACAACTGGGTTTAGATAACAAAACAGCTACTAAATATGCCAAGTACCATAAAGAATTTTATAGATTGCAGAAAAAATATTGTGACCATAATGAATCGCACTGTAGAGTTACTTGGTTATCTAAAAAAGCAGTCAAAAAGCATAGATTCCCCGAAGACCTTATTGTTGGTGAAGATACTTTATTTTATTTCGCTCTTAAGAATGATGCGCTTAATGGAAAGTTAGACGTTAAGTGTAATGATGAGTTTCCGCCAACATACATTTATGATCAGAGAACTCCGGGAACAGTCCATAAAGAAGTTGGAGATGGTACTAATTGGCAATGGATGGGTGATTATAATAAACAAGTCAGGAAACTTGAAAAGCAAGGATTACTACAACAAGAAGATCTACCTTTGTTGAAAATGTTTTATCCTTGGGATTACAAGCCTAATGTATTGGGCTTAGAAACAGGTAAGGACACTTGCTTCACGTTTGATTTGGATACCGAGCAAGGCACGATTGAAGGTAAAATACACGCTCCAGCTAATTCTGATCATGATACTTTAGAAGAAAGATTTGAAAGGCTGTACAAGTTTTATAAATAGTGCTTTAATAACCTAAAGAGTATAGACGTGGCTGGATTAAAAATAAAATCATCAGGTCCAATAGCATTAGTGGATAGAGCAGGCGGTCCACAACTCAGTGGTAATGATATTGCTCCCTCTCTTGGTCACACCAACCTTGCTTCTGGCGAGGTACGGTTATCTCATTTTTTTGCAGGATATGGTAATCTTGGTTTAGGTACTACTGGGTTTGGTGATGGGTACAAACTTTGGCAGAATGCTGCACCAGAAACAGAAACAGTTCCTAACTTAGCAGCCAATGCCCCCGCAGAAATAGAGGCAGATGGTGATGATGTTCCTGAAATTAAATTTTCAGACTTTTATGACGTCAGGCAACAGGATTTGGCCATAAGTGTTGTTGAAGCAAGATTCAATGCTACCAGCCACACAAATGTTTCACTTTATGGATTTGCTCAACAATCTATATTCGCTCAATCTACTGGTAATGATTCCTTCGGTCAAGGTGTGCAACCCAGTTATAACTTTAATTATAGAGAATCAATGTGTTCAATTAACGGAGCAACTACAGCTGGCTGGAGAATTACAGGCATGTATGCGCAGAAAACATCTGGGAATGTCAATAGGCAGTTTCTTCACATGCAATGGGATGCTGGTTCCGGAACAGTTCCGACTAGAGCAAACAGTGGATGGTCATCAATGGATGCCGGCAGGTGGGATGGTACCAGTCGACTGAGTCCCAGTGGGCTCCCAAATTTAACTGAAACAGCGCAAATGCAGAGAATTGCCTGCCTGTTTGTAGCTAATCAAGGTACAGGAAAAAGTTATTGGCAGCAAACTTATGACCAATCACCAAACAGTACAGTTACCATTCACCGACACGCTTCAACATATGGTACAACTAATTGGTACATGATTTTATTGGATGAATATAACGAGGATTAATAATGGCTATAACATACACATTTAGAACAGAAGTTATTTCGGGCAATAATTTTATTTGGTGTTGCGCAGATGACTCAGAAAATCAAATGTATTATGAACATGCAGCAGTTTGCGCTAATGGCGTGGTCGACGAAGCTGCGTCTGAGCAGTTATTGTCTGACTTAATAACAGAGATAAATCAAGAATCGCAAGAATCATAGCGTTCGCATCTATTATAAATAGAGTCAGAATAACTAATTTGAGACTCTTAATATGGCGAACCCCACATCTAGAACACAATTAAAAGAATATTGCCTTCGTAGACTCGGTCACCCTGTCGTAGAAATTAATGTCGACGATGATCAGGTTCAAGATAGAATTGATGATGCTCTTGCGTTTTATCGCGACTATCACTATGACGGCACTCAGCGTACATTCCTAAAGCATCAAATAACTCAAACTGACATTAATAATGGATATATTTCCGTTCCTTCAACTGTGACAGGCGTTATTAATATTTTTCCACTAGGAACAGGTCTTCAAGCCAACAACCTATTTAACTTGAGATATCAGATAACCCTGAATGAAGTTCACGATTGGCAGGGCGGTAAATTAAACAATTATGTCATGTCTATGGAACGGATTGCCATGCTTGAAGAAATATTGGTTGGTAAACAACCATTAAGGTTTAATCGACATACCGACAGGGTTCATATTGACATGGACTGGGCTTTGCGTGCAGTTGTTGGGCAATATATAATTGTAGAGTGTTATCAAGTTATAGATGCTAATACATTCACTGATGTTTGGGGCGACTGGTGGTTGCGCCAATACACAACCGCACTGATCAAAAGGCAGTGGGGTGAAAACCTTAAAAAGTTTGAAGGAATGCAACTTCCAGGCGGTGTTACCTTTAACGGTCAAACCATCTGGCAAGAAGCAACCGAAGAAATACAAAAACTAGAAGAAGAAGTGCAAAAGAATTACTCCATGCCAGCCATGGATATGATAGGCTAGATTATGCCAACTACGAACTTGTATTTTAACAACCATGCGTTTAGTGGTGAGCAAAACCTTATAGAAGATTTGATCATTGAATCTATCAGAATTTATGGGGTTGATTGTTACTACATGCCAAGAACGCTTGTCGATGAAGACTTGGTATTCGGTGAAGATACGTTGTCTAAGTTTGACGATGCATATCTCATAGAAATGTATATTAAGTCGGTTGATGGCTTCGAGGGCGAGGGCGACTTCCTATCCAAATTTAATATAGAAATCCGTGACGAGATGGTTCTTACTGTATCTCAGAGAAGATTTGGTGAGGAAATTAAAGAAAGCGATACAACCGAACAAATAGCAAGACCATCCGAAGGCGACTTAATATACTTCCCATTGAATAAGAAAGTATTTGAAGTTAAATTCGTTGAGCATGAAGCTGTGTTTTATCAGATGGGTTCTTTACAAACATATGACTTGCGTTGTGAATTGTTTGAATACAGCCATGAAAGACTTGATACTGGCATTCAAGAAATTGACAATATTGAAGAAACGCATAGCGGAAACTTCCTCAACGAAATATTGCTTGAAGATGGTTCAGTTCTTAATACTGAAGATGGATTGCCAATTAGCTTGGAGCCACCCACAACTGCAGAAACAGTAGATAAAGGTGCAGCGAATGAGCAATTTAATTCTACTGTAATTGACTTCATTGACTTCAGTGAAATGAATCCGTTTAGCGAAGGAGATAGTTGGTAATGTTCGGAGATCATTATTATCACGGAGCAATCCGAAAGTACATAGTAATGTTTGGTTCAATGTTTAATGACATTGATATAGTCAGATATGATAAAAACGGAAATCGTGTTCAGGGTATTCGTGTTCCCATAGCATATGGACCGAAAGAAAAGTTTTTAGCTAGATTGAACCAAGACCCAACTTTTGATAAAAAGGTAGCAACTCAACTTCCAAGAATGTCTTTTGAAATAACAGACATGTCTTATAACTCAACCAGAACATTGAATAAGTTGCAGAGAAACACCGCTGTAGGTTCTACTAATGATGGATTGAGGTCGCAGTTTACACCAGTTCCTTATGACATAAGTGTTACGCTGTCTGCTATGTTTGCTAACAACGAAGATGCGGTTCAGGTTGTTGAGCAAATACTCCCATACTTTAGACCAGAATTTACACATAGCGTTAAGTTGGTTCCAGAAACTGGAGAGTATTATGACATACCTACAGTTTTACAGGGCATGACTATCGAGGATACATATGAAGCGGATTTTCAAACTCGAAGAGCAATAATTTATTCCTTCAATTTCTTAATAAAGGGATATATATTTGGACCAGTTTCTAACAACGGGACTATCAAGAAAACTATTGTTGACTTTAATGTAGCTGAGGGCGACACTCTGGTAGATACAACTAAAGGTCCAAATAAGCGGGTCACTTTGTCTCCTGGATTATTAGCTAATGGTTCACCAACTTCAAATTCAACAGCCAGCGTGGCATCATCAAGTATATCCGCAAATTCAAATTATGGCTTTGCGTTCGATAGTGAAGATTTCTTTGACGGAAAGACGAGATAATAACATGAGCATTAATTATGAAAAATATAGTAACAGACAATTTGAACGAAATATTTGATGTGGAATCTGAATTGGTAGATGATAAAAAGCCACCAATCGTTCGCGAAGAAAGACCCGATCTCCCTGATGATATAGCAAAAGATTACACATATGCTAGAGAAAACCTTTACGATGTTATCGAAAAAGGAACTTCTGCTCTAGACGAATTAGTACATTTAGCAAAGGCTAGTGAACACCCAAGAGCGTTTGAAGTTGTTTCTCAGTTGACTAAGACGCTAGTTGATGCGAACAAAGATTTACTCGAGATACAAAAGAAAGTTAAAAGTCTGAGGAAGGAAGATGAACAGAAAGGTCCAAATAGCGTGACCAACGCACTGTTCGTTGGCAGTACCTCTGAATTACAAAAATTGATTAAAGGTGATAACGAAGATGTATGATTATAAATGTAAAATTGTGAAAGTGGTTGACGGTGATACTGTAGATGTGGATATTGATCTGGGGTTTGGTATCTGGATGAAGAATGAAAGAGTTCGCATCATGGGTATTGATACACCAGAATCTAGAACTCGTGATTTAGTCGAGAAGAAGTTCGGTTTAGCTGCAAAAGAAAGACTCAAAGGGTTACTCGGAAAAACATCAGTCCTTAAAACGCAAGTGAGTAAGTCTGGGGAGGACATGAAGGGTAAATTTGGTCGTATTCTTGGGGACTTTGATGTCTATGATGCTAAGACTGATTCGTGGCGACCAGTTACTCAAGTTATGATTGAAGAACATCATGCAGTTCCGTATCACGGTCAAAGTAAGCAAGATATATTTTATGAGCATTTAGCTAATCGAGAAAAGTTATTTGTGTCAGGCGTAGTGCCACGTGGCTAGTGAAACATACAACGGCAACCAGCTCCTAAAGCGCAAAGGCGTTCAGATACAATGGGAGCATGATCAGGTAAAGGAATTTATCAAATGTTCCGCAGACCCAATCTATTTTGCCGAAACGTATATTCAAATAGTACATGTTGACCATGGGTTAATACCCATGCAACTCTATGATTATCAGAGAGAGATCATGGAGAAAATTACAAATAACAGACGTGCTGCTGTAGTTACATCCCGTCAGGCTGGTAAAACTACAACTGCTGTAGCTGTTATTCTACACTTTATATTGTTTCAAGAGCATAAGACTGTAGCTCTCCTAGCTAACAAAGGCGATGCTGCTCGTGAGATTCTAGATCGTATTAAAATCGCATACGAAGCATTACCGCAGTGGATGCAACAAGGTGTAGTTGAATGGAATAAAGGTTCGGTTCAGTTTGAGAATGGCTGTAAGATTATTGCTGCGGCAACATCCTCATCTGGTATTCGTGGTAAGTCGGTATCGTTTTTGTACATCGATGAGACTGCGTTCGTTGAGCATTGGGATGAGTTCTTTGCTTCTGTATTCCCAACCATATCATCTGGTGACACCACCAAGATATTATTGACATCAACACCAAACGGATTGAACCACTTTTACAAAACGTGCGAGGGAGCGAGGGAAGGAACGAATGGATATGAGTTCGTTGAAGTTTTATGGAAAGATGTTCCAGGTCGAGACGATTCTTGGAAACTAGAAACTTTACAGTCAATGGACTTTGATTATGAAAAGTTTTCTCAGGAATATGAGTGTCAGTTCTTAGGAAGTTCTGGTACGTTGATCGAGGGAAGTAAATTAAAAGCCATGGTCACTAAAGAGCCGATGGTTGATAATGGCGCAATGAAAATGTATGAGAAGCCTATAGATGACAGAATATATGCATGCGTTGTTGACGTTTCTCGTGGTAAAGGATTAGATTATTCTGCGTTTCAAGTGATAGATGTTACTGAAATGCCATATAAACAAGTTTGTGTTTACAGGGATAACTATATCACTCCAGCTGAATATGCCGAAGTAATATATAGAGCATGTAAATCATATAATGACGCAACAACCCTGATTGAGATAAATGATATAGGTGAGCAGGTTTCAGAGTTATTACACTTTGACTTTGAGTATGATAACATACTATTCACCGAAAGCGCAGGTAGGTCTGGTAAAAGGATATCCGCTGGATTTAGTAAGAGGTGTGATAAAGGAATACGAACTACAAAAACAGTGAAGTCGGTTGGTTGTTCTATCTTGAAACTTTTGATTGAACAAGATCAACTGATAATAAATGATTTTCAGACTATAAAAGAATTATCTACATTTTCAAGGAAAAGGAATTCTTTTGAAGCTGAGTCTGGCGCACACGATGACCTCGTCATGTGCCTAGTTTTGTTTGCTTGGTTGTCAGATCAAGCATACTTTAAGGAAATTACAGATATTAATACATTAATCGAGCTTAGAGAAAAGTCTGAGCAAGAGATGATGGACAACTTATTGCCATTTGGGTTCCATGATGACGGTTTACCTGAAGAAGATGTTATTGAATATACTCCATCTGGCGACCCATTCGATGCCATGCTGTCAAACGCTGGGCACTATGAAAATTATTAAACATTGGGTTTTTATAAATATCATCGTTGAATATAATTATAAAAACTCTATTTTTTTAAGGAGATTAAAAAATGCCTTTCCAAGTAAGTCCTGGAGTTAATGTAAGTGAGATCGATCTCACCACGGTAGTGCCTGCCGTTTCAACCACAGAAGGTGGTTTTGTAGGTCAGTTCCGTTGGGGTCCAGTAGAACAGCGTATTTTAGTTGATTCTGAGGATCGTCTCGTAAACATTTTCCAAAAACCGACATCAAATACAGCCGATGATTTTTTCACGGCAGCAAACTTCCTTTCATACGGTAACGCACTGTATGTTGTTCGTGGAGTTCCTGGTGGTGCCAATAATGCCAGCACCAGCGCAGGCACAGCTGCTTTAATTAAAAATGAAGACTCAACTATCCCAGCCAATAATGTGTTTTACGCTAAGTATGCTGGAGAATTGGGTAACTCTCTTAAAATTTCAGTTTGCCCAAGCGCAAATGCTTGGTCATCTAATACTGGATATACCTATAATGCCACTAGAAACTCAGACAAAGTAACGATAACTAGCGCAAACAGTTCTGTAGTTAGCACAAAGATCAATATAGGTGACTTGCTGAAAGTTGGTAATTCTGGCAAGTTCAAAGTTAATTCTATCGCTCAGTCTGCAGCCAACGCTTCACACACTACTGTTACACTAGCATCTAAGTATGACGGTGCTAATCTAACAGGCGAAGCAGGCTTAGAAAGAAACTGGCAATATCAAAACCAATTTGATCAGGCTCCTGGAACCACAGAAACAGCTACTAATCTTGGTGCTACCAATGATGCTCTTCACGTTGCTGTTGTTGATGAAGACGGTGCGTTTACAGGTACTAAAGGTACAGTTCTAGAAACTTATGAGAACCTCTCAAAAGGTACTGATGCTAAAACTGAACAGGGTGCTTCTAATTACTTTGCCGATGTTATTAAAAATAACTCAGGGTATGTTACAGTTTCAGCTAAAAGCTACCTTGGATCGGCAACATTAGCTACTGGAACATTCGCTGGCCAAGTTGTATTAAATTACAATTTAGCAGGCGGTAGTGATGGTGCTACCGATATAACAAGCGAACAGAAAATTGTAGGTTATGACTTATTTAAGTCTGCCGAAGATGTTGACCTTTCGTTTGTGTTAGGTGGTAATGCTAATGCTACATTGGCGACATACCTGATATCCAGTATTGCTGAGTCTCGCAAGGATTGTGTTGCTGTAATTTCGCCTGAGCGTGCAGATGTAGTAAACAATAACAGCTATGCTGGTAAGGAACGTGATGCTATTATCGCATTCCGAGATAGTTTGCCATCTTCTTCCTACGCAGTTATGGATTCTGGTTGGAAATATCAGTACGATAAGTACAATGATGTTTACCGCTATGTTCCTCTTAATGCTGATACTGCTGGCTTGATGGTTCAAACTGACCTGACTCGTGATCCATGGTATTCTCCTGCTGGTTATAACCGTGGAAATGTTAAGAATGCTATTAAACTAGCTTACAACCCATCTAAGGGTGATCGTGACCAACTTTACAAGAAGAATATCAACCCTGTGGTAACATTCCCAGGACAAGGTACTGTATTGTTTGGTGACAAAACAATGTTGGCTAAGCCATCTGCGTTTGATCGTATCAATGTTCGACGCTTGTTTATCGTTCTTGAGAAAGCTATCTCGACTGCTGCTAAGTTTACTCTGTTTGAGTTCAACGATGAGTTTACTCGTAGCCAGTTTAACAATTTGGTTGTTCCTTTCCTACGTGACGTACAAGGTCGACGTGGTATTACTGACTTCCAAGTAGTATGTGATAGCACTAATAACACTGGGGAAGTTATTGACCGAAATGAGTTTATCGGCGATATCTATATCAAACCAGCTCGTTCTATTAACTTCATTCAGTTGAATTTCGTTGCGGTTCGTAGCGGTGTAGAATTCTCTGAAGTTGTTGGTCGAGCGTAATAAATATAACGTATAGAATCGGGAGATACGAAAATGGCGTTTAATGTAAATGAGTTCTCTGGAGCTTTGAAAGGCGGTGGTGCGAGAGCATCACTCTTTCAGGTCGAGATTACTAATCCAATCAATGGTGTTGCTGACGTTCAAGTACCATTTATGGTAAAAGCTGCTCAGGTTCCAGCTTCGACAATCGGCACTATCGAAGTTCCTTACTTCGGTCGACAGATAAAGATTGCTGGCAACCGCACTTATGCTGAATGGGCACCTACGATTATCAATGATGAAGACATGGCTATCCGTAATGCCATGGAGCAGTGGTCGCATTCGATCAACTCTGCTCAAGGTAATGTGACTACAGCTGGAGGAACTGCTCCTAGCTTGTATAAGTCAAATGCCAAAGTCACTCAATTCGGTAAAGACGGTGCTATCCTCCGTGTTTACAACTTCGTTGGCTTATACCCAACTGAAGTTGCTGCTATTGATTTGGCTTGGGACAGCGAAGAAATCCAAGAGTTCGGCGTAACATTCCAGTATGATTACTGGGAAGTTGTTGGCGGATCTACTGGCGACGCTGGCGGGATCTAATCCTAACAAGTGACTATGGGGTGATCATATAAATACTTGTGACACCCCAATTATTATGAGGATAATACCATAATGGCTATAGATTTATTTGGCTTTTCAATAGGGCGAAAAGAAGAGGAAACGCCTCCGACTGTTCAGTCATTTGCTCCACCACCGAATAATGACGGTGCTTTGGATGTAAGTGAGGGTGGGGCGTTCGGCACGACTGTTGATTTAGACGGATCTGCTAAGAACGAATCATTGCTAGTTACAAAATATAGAGAGATGGCTCAGCAAGGAGAATGCGATAAAGCTATCGATGATGTATGTAACGAAGCTATAGTATTTGATGATATTAATGGTTCAGTTGATGTTGATTTAACTTCTGTAAAACAACCAGAAACTATCAAGAAAAGAATACGAGAAGAATTTAATGAAATCATATCTCTTTTAGATTTTAATAATAAAGGATATGATATTTTTAGGAATTGGTATGTTGATGGTAGGTTATTTTACCATATTATGATAGATACCAAGTTTCCTAAAGATGGGATCAAAGAACTACGATATATTGATCCACGAAAAATTAAG
>Ga0181416_1000286_pt1 | contig 13157 bp, 4 predicted proteins | sample 39SPOviralmetaG_FD_130141 | JGI IMG/M metagenome (GOLD analysis project Ga0181416, IMG submission 130141) | Marine viral communities from the oligotrophic San Pedro Time Series (SPOT) site, San Pedro Channel, CA, USA - 39 SPOT_SRF_2013-01-16 | ecosystem: Environmental > Aquatic > Marine > Strait... | reverse complement strand
TCTAATGGATCTAATGGTGCTAAAGGTGAAACTGGTGCTGCAGGTTCTAATGGATCTAATGGTGCTAAAGGTGCTACTGGTGCTGCAGGTTCTAATGGGGCAGCTGGTGCTAAAGGTGCCACTGGTGCTGCAGGTTCTAATGGATCTAATGGGGCAGCTGGTGCTAAAGGTGCTACTGGTCAGAAAGGTGAGGCTGGATTCCTTTCTCTAACTGATCCTAATGCTGATAAACTTGTATATTGGGATGACTCGGATGGCGAATTCCAATTCATAGACACATTATCAGGTTTGTCTATATCTGGAAGTACACTAACTGCTGATGTGGTGACTGCTGCTACATTTAATACTGGTAATGGCGTTCTTACTCTTGACACACCGACAGGGACTGATGTTACAGTAGACCTTGATGGAAGATATGCGGTAATGTCTAATTTAACTCCGATACTCGGTCTTACATATGACTATCGAGCGTCTACAGATACCTCTTATCAAATTGGTAATAGTAGTGATAGGCTTGAGTTTGCAGGTAGTAATTCAAGTGCTGGAACGAGATTCTTCATGAGCGGGAATGAAAGGATGCGATTAACAGACGCAGGTATTCTCCATGTCGATTCTGATATCGTAGCATACTCGGCAACAATTTCTGATGAGAGATTAAAAGAAAATATTGAGAATGTCACTGGTGCTCTCGATAAAGTTTGCGGTTTGAATGGTGTTACATTTAACTATAAATATGACGGCAAGGCTTCGGCTGGTGTTATTGCTCAAGAAGTTGAGAAAGTATTACCAACAGCAGTGGTTAATCGTAACGAATCTATCAAAGAAGAACTTGATGGCGAAGAATATAAAACTGTAGAATATAGTCAGCTATCAGCCTTATTCATTGAATCTATCAAAGAACTAAAAGCAGAGAACGAAGAACTGAGAGCGATGATCAAGGATCTAAAGGGGTAATTTGTGGGCGCAAAGGCAAATATAATAATCGATCAAGGAACTGACTATAGCACAACGCTAACAGTCAAAAACGATGACGGAACCGCAACTGACTTGACTGGATATACAGCTGCGGGTCAGATGAGAAAACACTATTCTTCAGCTAACTCAACAGCTACATTTGCTATTTCGTTTGATTCTAATAGAACCACTGGGTTGTTGACAGTAGAATTAGCTAAATCTGTCACCAATAATATTACCGCTGGAAGATATGTTTATGATGTTGAGATAACCAGTTCTGGTGATAAGACAACAAGGTTGGTTGAAGGAATAGCGACTGTCACTCCTCAAGTTACACGATAGGAGTCAATATGTCTGACTTTACAGTAAGGTGGAAGTCTCCGTCTCAAAGCGATGTTACAATTTCATCACCATCAGGCGTTAAGAGAGTTGTAACTCAAGACACTGGTAAAAACATAACACTCAGTTCATTCCGACAAGTTGAGACAGGTCTCAACGAACTTTCTGATGTAAATATGAATTCTAACCCGAACGGATCTGTTCTGGTTTTTGACACTACCACATCATCTTTCATTCTAAGACAACTGGGGACAGTTGATAGTAATGGAACCTTTTCTATAGATAACGCTAATTTAGATGGCGGGACATATTAAATATTATAAATAGAGCTTTGTAACTCACCTTAGATAAGGTTTGATCAAGAGTATCCATTTATATGGCTTCCACAATAAAAATAAAACGCAGTAATGTCGCAGGCAAGAACCCAACAGCAAATAACATTGTTGAGGGAGAACTAGCACTCAACACAGCAGATAAAAAACTTTTCTCTCGTGGCGGTGATTCCATATTTGAAGTTGGAGCCAACGTCTCTTCACTTTCCGTTGGCGGTACTGAAGTTGTAAATTCCTCAGGTTCTTGGGTTGGTTCAACAACAGGTCTAAAAGGCGAACCTGGAACAAACGGATCAAACGGAACAGATGGTACTAAAGGTCAAAAAGGTGAGGCTGGCACTAACGGAACTAATGGTACTAATGGGTCTGATGGTGCTAAAGGAGATGCTGGTGCTGATGGTGCTAAAGGATCTCCAGGCGAGAAAGGTCAAAAGGGTCAGGCAGGCGTTGATGGTGTAGATGGAGTTGATGGAACTAATGGTTCGCACGGCACTAAAGGGCAAAAGGGCGAAAGCGGAATTAATGGCGCAGACGGAATAAAGGGTGATAAAGGCGCAGCAGGTAATGATGGATCCGATGGAACTAATGGAGCAAAGGGCGAAGTAGGGGAAAAGGGTCATATAGGAAATCAAGGCACTAAAGGTCAGAAAGGCGATATTGGTAACACAGGAGATATAGGTCCATCAGGTAATGATGGTCAAAAGGGATCGGCTGGAGAGGCAGGGCAAAAAGGTGCCACTGGCTTTGGTGATAAGGGGCAAAAAGGTCAAGCTGGGAGTCAAGGCGGTACAGGTTCTAAAGGCTCTAAGGGAGATATTGGTGCTACAGGTAACACTGGTGCTAAAGGTGCTAAGGGCGATCAAGGTCCAACAGGTAATACTGGTTCACAAGGTGCTCAAGGTGAAAAGGGTGATGAGGGAAATACTGGCGCAAAGGGTAACGAAGGAAGCAAAGGTCAGAAAGGTGAATTAGGCACTAAAGGTGATTCGGGTTCTGATGGGGCAGCAGGTGAAAAGGGTGCTACAGGGCAAGGCGAAAAAGGTCAGAAAGGTCAAATAGGTGTTAAGGGCAGTTCTGGTGGTGATGGCGCCAAAGGCGCAAAAGGTGATGTTGGTCCAACTGGTGCGGATGGCACATTTAGCGGTGCTTCGTTCAGCTATACGTTTAACACAGATTTAAATAATTCTGATCCAGGAACTGGTAAATTAAAATTAAATAACTCTTCAGTATCATCAGCTACACAATTATACATTGATGATACCAATACAGAGTCGACTGATATTCAAGAATTCCTGAGAACTATTGATGATTCCAGCTCAACGATAAAGGGTCATTTCAAAATATCTAATAACGGTGACTCTAGTGAATTTGGTTTATTTACGATTAGCAGTATAAGCGAGCAAACAGGTTATTTCCTAGTAAATTGTTCTTTCGTTTCTGGTTCGGCTACATCGTTCACTAGTAACCAACAAATAGCAATAACATTTAACCGAACTGGTGATCAAGGTCAAAAGGGTGATACAGGTGCTACTGGTTCTGCGGGTACTAAAGGTGAGGTTGGTGCTACTGGTGCTGGTGCTGACGGAGCAACTGGTGCGAAAGGTCAGAAAGGCGAGGTAGGTGCTACTGGTTCTGATGGCGCAACTGGTGCGAAAGGCGATACAGGTGCTACAGGTGTTCAAGGGGACAAAGGTGCTACTGGCGCAGCAGGTACTCAAGGTGATAAAGGTTCTACTGGTGCTGATGGTACAGCTGGTGTTAAGGGCGATACTGGCGCAGCAGGTAGTCAAGGCGATACTGGTGCTGCAGGTTCTGATGGGGCAGCAGGCGATAAAGGCGATAAAGGCGAAGTAGGTGCTGCAGGTTCCAACGGTTCTGATGGTGCAGCTGGCGATAAAGGAGCTACTGGTGCTGCAGGTTCCAACGGTTCTGATGGTGCAGCAGGCGATAAAGGCGATAAAGGTGAAGTAGGTGCTACTGGTACAGCAGGTGCTAAAGGTGAAGTAGGTGCCACTGGTGCTGCAGCTTCTGATGGTGCAGCTGGTGCTAAAGGTGCTACTGGTACAGCAGGTGCTAAAGGTCAGAAAGGTGCCACTGGTACTGCAGCTTCTGATGGTGCAGCAGGCGATAAAGGTGCTACTGGTACAGCAGGTGCTAAAGGTCAGAAAGGTGAAGTAGGTGCTGCAGCTTCTGATGGTGCAGCTGGTGCGAAAGGTTCTACTGGTACAGCAGGTGCTAAAGGTCAGAAAGGTGAAGTAGGTGCTGCAGCTTCTGATGGTGCAGCAGGCGATAAAGGTGCTACTGGTACAGCAGGTGATAAAGGTCAGAAAGGTGAAGTAGGTGCCACTGGTGCTGCAGGTTCTGATGGTGCTGCAGGTTCCAACGGTTCTGATGGGGCAGCTGGCGATAAAGGAGCTCCTGGAGAAAAGGGCGCAACAGGCGCAGATTCTACAGTAGCTGGCGATAAAGGAGCTCCTGGAGAAAAGGGCGCAACAGGCGCAGATTCTACTGTTGCTGGGGAGAAAGGAGCTCCTGGAGAAAAGGGCGCAACAGGCGCAGATTCTACGGTAGCTGGCGATAAAGGCGATAAAGGCGAAGTTGGTGCTGATTCTACAGTAGCTGGGGAGAAAGGAGCTCCTGGAGAAAAGGGCGCAACAGGCGCAGATTCTACAGTAGCTGGCGATAAAGGCGATAAAGGCGAAGTTGGCGAAAAAGGTCAGAAAGGTGAAGAGCCAGATATTAGCGGTAAGTTGAACCTTAGTGGTGGTACTTTGACTGGTGATGTTACTACTTCGGAGGATATAATTTTTACCAGCGACAACCATGGAATAAAGCTGGGCTCTGTAGCTGCTGCAACTAAATTGAGAATTGATGGTAGTGATGGCGATGGTGTTGATATTTATGGCACTTTTAATGATGATACAGGGGTCAGTGGTGTAAATATCTTCAGCCATCCTGGTCAGGGTTCCAATCACATAGCGCAGTTTCATAAAAAACTTAGTCGGATATCTGCTGATACAACCACTGGATTAATGACATTCGAAATTAATGGATATAGAAACTTTGCTGTGGGCTACGGAAACCAGAATTCGTACAGCACTGATGAATTCAGAGTTCTTGTAGGGGAAGGTGGCGATTCAAACAGTACCGATCTAGTAGTCGCTGGTAACATTAAAGCAGATACATCGGTTGGCGGCAACACTAGAGAGATAGGTACTTCTGGTAATCCCTGGTATAAAATATATGCATCCAATATATATCCCACCAATCTTGAACCGACTAACAAGATTCTAATCAAGGATGGGGCGTCATCTGGTAGAAGGATAGAATTCGGAACAAGCGCAGATGTAAAATATTATTTCCAAGCAGCAGACCACTACCATCATGTTGAATTAGAAACTACCTGTAATGGAATTAAGTGGAGAGAGGGTAGTGGTCATACCACGATAATGCAATTAGCTAATGATGGTGATTTAACAATTGCTGGTACTCTGACTCAAAGTTCTGACGAAAGGTTGAAGGATAATATACAGACCCTAGATCCATTAAAAGTTTTTGATATGCGTGGCGTAAGCTACATCAAAAATGATCGAGATGATTCGGGTGTTGTCGCTCAAGAAATTGAGCAAGTTGCCCCAGAGGTTGTTGATACATCCGACGATAAGCAAGGTTCAAAATCAGTTCGGTATAGTAACTTGACTGGTTATTTAATCGAGGGTGTTAAATACCTGAAGAAAGAAAACGAAGAACTAAAAAATGAAATTAGTGAAATTAAACAAATACTGAAGGAATTACAAAATGGCAATAGTTAAAAAAGAAGATATTATTCGCATAACAGCTGAGCGTTTAGATTATGCTAATAACTCATTTTCAATTACAGCTGAAACATTGGTTTCTATTGATGATCCTGATGACGATCAATTACCAATTAAAGAATTAAAGATGATACAATTTCAGGAACTAGATAGAAATAACAATGCTGTTGATTTATCATTATTAAATCCTTTGGTAGCGAAAGTTGCTAATGCCATATTCTCATCAAATACTACATTAAGTTAGTATAAATATCTAGTAGAATATACTCACCTTTATAACGGAAACGATAAAGCATGGCAAAAAGTAAAGCCAGAATATTAGCGGATCTTCTTGGTAGAAATAATATTACCGAAGATGACATCAGCCAGTCAAATTATGGTGAATTTGATTTAACTATTGCTGGCGATAAAGGGCAAAAGGGTGAGGTAGGTAGTAAGGGGCAAAAGGGCGAAATCGGCACGACAGGTCTTCAGGGCAATGAGGGTCGCCACCCTGGAAGAAAATATAAGTTCAATGGCGGTAACATTACTGTACAACCAGATTCTATCGTCATACCAAGTGGTGAGTTTAAACTACACGCAGGTTATGGTACTTGGGACTCAAGTCAATATTTGTACTTCTCAACTGTTGATAATGATGGTTCAAATATCAAGGCATGGTTACAAAGTTGGGAAGATACAACTAAATCGCCCAGAGGCGAGCTCTGGATATATCACTTGGATGATTCTTCGGGCGGTAACGATAATGTGTGGGATGCGCAGAGAGCATTCCACCTTTACGATATTGTTGGTGTAACAGGCTCAAGCACAGGTGCTGCATCTTCTTGGCAACGAGTTGAAGTCACTCCAGTTATAAACTCAACCACAGACGAACCATCAGCAGGCAACTTTTCCATGATACAGTTTGTCCCTTATGGATCAAAGGGGCAAAAAGGTGGAGCTGGCGATAAAGGTACAAGTGGTGATGGAGTTCAAGGGCAAAAGGGTGCTGCTGGTACTGATGGTGACAAAGGTCAGAAAGGTGAAGTAGGAGAGAAAGGCGATACTGGTGCTACTGGTGCCACTGGCTCGAAAGGCGAAGTAGGTGCTCAAGGTAATTCTGGTGCTGATGGCGCCAAAGGTGATACTGGCGCACAGGGTGCGAAAGGTACCAAAGGTGATGATGGTCCACAGGGCGATTCTGGGCTTGATGGTGCAGCTGGTTCGAAAGGTGATACAGGTGCTCAAGGAGAAAAAGGTGCTACTGGTTCTCAAGGAGACAAAGGTGATGGTGGCGCAAAGGGCGATACTGGTTCTGGTGGGTCGAAAGGTCAAAAGGGTGAAGTTGGTGGCACAGGTCCATCAGGAAGCGATGGCACTTCTGGGTCAAGCGGTTCTAAGGGCAATAAGGGCGATACAGGTTCTACTGGTGTTGCTGGCGCCACTGGTGCGAAAGGTGATACAGGTCCACAAGGCGATACTGGTTCGCAAGGTCAGAAAGGTCAGAAAGGTGATGAAGCAGGTAATGCTGGTCAACTTGATGGACTAGACAGCACTCAGTTCTTAAGATCCGATGCTACTGATCAGTTTGGTTCTGGTTCTGGTGAAGAATTACAAATCGAAGGCAAATCTAAGATTAGGGGTATCACTCCATCAACTCAAGCGGATGCCACTGTTCCCGCCATAGAAAATATGTTCTTGCTACCATCCAATGAACAGGGTGCTGCGATTAATCCTTTACATATCAATGACCTTGCTGGTTTCCATCATTGGGGAACTCAAACACTAACCAATGTATACTCTAATATAGAAGGAACTAATGCCTTAACAACATTGGGTGAAAATCCTTTTGACGGAACTTCTTCTCACAAAACGATATATCAAAATACATCTTATGATGATGCTGTTATTCAACTCGACCTACAGAACCAGTTGCCTTGGAATACTTGGGTGGGTCTTGTATTTGGTCATGAAAGTTGGAGAGCCAAGTCAGTAAAGATTGAAGTTTATCGTGCTGGTGCTTGGCAGACGTTATGCGACTTGACCAATCAAGCAGAGGCGTTTGTAATACGCAGAGTTGTTGGTAATAATCAACAAGGTGTCACCAAGATAAAGTACACCTTAAATGATTTTAATAACACAACTGGTAAGTATTGTAGAATCCATACATTATTTGCCCACAATTATGTAAGTGGGGACAATGAATATGGCGGTGTTCATTACCTATCGAAGTTTACCAATTCAACATCATATGCCAACACCAACTGGAAAGATGACAAAATTGCTCAGTTCGGTGACAATCAAGATTTAGAAATATTCCACCAATCTAGTAATGATAATTCTATTATCAGAGAAACTGGCGGTGGCGCTTTATCTCTACAAACCAACGGTCCAGAAATTACTCTTTGGGATAGCGCAAACAATCAACATCTAGCCCAGTTTATTTCAGGCGGTGGCGTTAATCTTAGGTATGATGGCGACACTAGACTACAGACAACAGCCAGTGGTATCGATGTAGTAGGTTCAGCTTCTTTTGATACTTTTGTACAAATCGATGGTAGTACTGCATATGGTCGTTTAGAAGTAGGTGGCGACAAAGGTGCTTATATTGATTTAAAATCACCTAATTCAGATGACTATGATTTAAGGATCAATTCATTTAGCGGTACTCCTGGAGGAATAATAACAACATCAGGGACTGGCACTAGTTTACAATTACAAGTTAATAATACAACAAAATTAAAACTTGATGATGAAGCGACAAGAATCACTGGCAATCTCCGTACACAAACAATTACAACAACTGGTCCATATGTATTCGAGCCACTGGGTAGGCAAAACAGTGGTGTGGCAAATAGCCAAATATCATTCCCTCAAGCTAATGCTATAATACAGATAAGAAAGGGCGAGGGCGATAATGGCGTTTCGACAATCTTATCTAGAATGACCGAAAATGGTGCGTTGACCTTTGGTCATGACGACATGCTAATATTAGCTGGCGGTGATACATCAAATCTTCTGAATAAAAATCTAAACAACGCTAATGAAAAAGTAGTTGCTGGTGCCGAGGGTGGTTTCGTTTTCCACCAGTTCCCTGGAAACTTGACAAACGGTTTCGGTTGGGACGATAGAAATACACTAGTTTTTGATGGTAGCGGTCTTCATATTGGTGGCGGTAATACTGTAAATGTTATCAATAGTTCTGGTCAGTGGATTGGTGATAGTACTGGATTGAAAGGTGAAGTAGGTGCTGCTGGTTCTGATGGAGCAAAAGGTGATACTGGTGCTCAAGGATTAAAAGGTCAAAAGGGCGAAGTTGGTACCAAAGGCGATACTGGTGCGCAAGGGATTACAGGCGAAAAAGGTCAGTTCGGTGATAAGGGCGATACTGGTCAAGATGGTGTTGCTGGCGCAAAGGGTGATACAGGTGCGACTGGTTCCCAAGGCATTAAGGGTGATACAGGTCTTACAGGCGATAAAGGTGAAGTAGGAGAGAAAGGCAATACAGGTTCTACTGGTGCCACAGGCGATAAAGGCGATAAAGGTGAGGTTGGCGAAAAGGGTTCGACTGGTGCTGATGGCGTTAAGGGTGAAGTTGGTGCTCAAGGTATTCAAGGTATTCAAGGAACCGATGGTATTCAAGGTCTCAAGGGACAGACAGGTACTACTGGCGATAAAGGAGATACAGGTGCCACAGGCACTACTGGCGATAAAGGAGATACAGGTGCCACAGGTTCTGCTGGAGTAAAGGGCGACACTGGTGCTCAGGGCGTTCAGGGTATCAAGGGCGATACAGGTGCTTCTGGTTCTGATGGAACGAAAGGCGATGCAGGTGCTCAGGGTGTTGCTGGAGCTACAGGTGCTCAAGGCGTTCAGGGTGTTAAGGGTGAGATTGGCATTCAAGGTCAAAAGGGTGAGCAAGGTCCAAAGGGTGAAGTTGGTTCGAAAGGTCAAAAGGGCGGACAAGGCGAAACTGGGGACATGGGTCCACAAGGCGATAAGGGTGTTGTTGGTCCAGAGGGTCCAACAGGTCCACAAGGAAATCAAGGTGATACTGGTGACACAGGTCCAACAGGTCCAAGGGGGTTCCAAGGGTTCCAAGGCGACACTGGTGCCACTGGAGCAAAAGGCGATACAGGTGCTACTGGTGCTAAAGGCGATGCTGGTTCTGATGGTTCTGATGGTTCTGATGGTAGCAAAGGTCAGAAGGGTGAGCAGGGTATTCAGGGCGTTACTGGTGATCAGGGAAATGTTGGTGAAAAGGGTCAGAAAGGTGAAGTAGGTGTTCAGGGTTCTACAGGCGCAACAGGTGCCCAAGGTATCCAAGGTATCAAGGGTGGTACAGGTGATACAGGTGCTCAAGGTGCTAAGGGCGATACAGGTGCTCAAGGTGCTACAGGCGATAAGGGTGATGACGGAGATACTGGACCCACTGGAGCAAAAGGCGATACAGGTGCTCAAGGTATCCAAGGCATCAAGGGTAATACAGGTGCTCAAGGTGCTCAAGGTGCTCAAGGTACTCAAGGTCCAACTGGTGACACGGGTCCGACAGGTTTAACAGGTCTACAAGGCGCAACTGGTAATAAAGGTGAGCAAGGCATCCAAGGTAATACAGGTGCCCAAGGTGCTAAGGGCGATACAGGTACTGCTGGTTCCGACGGTGAAAAAGGTACTACAGGTACTACAGGTGCTACAGGTGTTAAGGGCGATACAGGTGCTTCTGGTTCTGACGGATCTAAAGGTCAGAAAGGTGAAATAGGTTCTCAAGGTACTGCTGGTGCTACAGGTGCTCAAGGCGTTCAGGGTGTTAAGGGTGATACAGGTTCTACTGGTACTCAAGGTGCCACTGGTAATGCTGGTGCTGATGGTGATGGTGGTGGGTTATTTGCTATCGAGGGTGAGAGAAACGGTAGTGTAGTGACTAATCAATACTTTGCTGTTGGTAATGGTGCTCAACCAACTCAAGGGCAAAAGATACCTGTTGCTACATCACTGCAGTATTTAACACTTTCAGCTGACGGTGCTCAGAGCATGACAGTTGCGCTGTATGTTAATGGATCAGACTCTGGTAGAACAGTTACATTGGATAATGAGTCTCACTCGCAAGCAGACTTTACTTCTACTCCATTATCACTGAACGCTGGTGACAGGGTAACTTTCAGATGTACTGCTGGATCAGCTAACAAAACAACCGTTGTAGCTGGTTGGTTTGGTCATGATGGTATTCAGGGTGAGAAAGGTCAAAAAGGTGAAGTGGGCGCAACTGGTGCTAAGGGTGATAAAGGTGCTACTGGTGCTACTGGTGCTCAGGGCGTTCAAGGTATTCAAGGATCTACTGGTGCTCAAGGTTCCACAGGTGCGAAAGGCGATGTTGGTGATACAGGCTCACAAGGTCCAACTGGTGAAAAAGGTTCTACTGGTGGCACTGGTGGCGTTGGTTCTAAAGGTCAGAAAGGTGAAGTAGGTACTCAAGGTCCAACAGGCGGTGATGGTGCCCAGGGACAAAAAGGTGAAGAGGGTCCAGAAGGGAAGCATTCAGGTGTACGCTGGAGGTATAACTCAAACAATGATCAGCCAAATAATCTAGATAGTGTCTTGGCTGGGCAATGGCATAAAATAAATTCTACAACTTTAAGCATATCTGATACTGGGTTTGATGGTTCTAGCCAGAATCTGGCTACATGGCTAGGTACTTGGGATGATTCTACTGATGCTTGTAAGGGGTATATACACATTTATGGGACGGACGTTGCTTCCCGCAATGCTTGGGATACAAGCGAACTAGCTATCTATAAGATAGAGTCAGCTGAAGCCAAAACAGGTTATCATAAATTTACTATCACCGCAGTATATGAGTCTAGTGATGCTATTGATGATACAGACATCTGCTACTTCCAGTTCTATAGAACTGGTGACAAAGGTCAGAAAGGTGACGAAGCAGGTAATGCTGGTCAACTTGATGGGTTTGAAGCTAATGAATTTGTAAGACTAATAGGCTCAACTCAAGCTGTAGTTGGTCCAGGTTGGATTACTGTAGCAGAAAACACTAGTTCAAGAAAGTTTGGTGAAGTTTTTGTATCAGATAGCGAAAGTAGCGACCATGCGTTTATCAGAATCGACTGGCTAAGAAGCTATAGAGATAGCAACTTCAGCGTACTACAGGTCGGTGGTCACGCTAACAGAATTACAGGCGTTAGGGTTTTAGAAGAAACAGCTGACAAGACCTATGGTAGAAAAGTTCTACAGGTATATGTAACCACATCGTCAAATTATCGTGTTAGAGTTCTAGCAGGCGTTACAACGTCAAGCTGGACAAACCACACTGTAGTGACACCAGTTGTTCAAAATACTATTACAGACTACAACGTTGCCGGAACCGAACTAACCGATTTAGAGAATGTTTCGCTTGCTGCCGAAGAAGGAATCGCATCAGGAACTGGCTTGTGGGTTAATAATTCACAAGTAATTAATAGTTCGGGTGAGTGGTTAGGTTCTTCATCTGGATTAAAGGGCGATACAGGTGCTACTGGCGCAACTGGTTCTAAAGGTCAGAAAGGTGAAGTAGGTGCTACAGGTTCTGATGGAGCAGCTGGTACTAAAGGTGCTACTGGCGCAACTGGTGGTAAGGGCGATACAGGTACCACTGGTTCTAAAGGTGATACTGGTTCTCAGGGCGTTCAAGGCGTTCAAGGTAATGTTGGTTCACAAGGTGCTACAGGTGCCACTGGTGCGAAAGGTAGTACTGGTGCTGCAGGTTCGAATGGTGCTGACGGTTCTGATGGATCTAAAGGTCAAAAAGGTCAAAAGGGCGACAAAGGTCAGAAAGGTACGTTTGCTTCTAGTCTATTTGCTGATTTCTTTGATAACACAGGTGGAACTAATGTAAATAGCGGAGCGGTACTAACGCTAGATTCCACTAGACAGAATAGTGACAGTAGCGCATTTTCATTAAATAATGGCGTTGTTACAATAAATTCTGCCGATGATTACTTATTCTCATTCTCAGTAACAACAGGTATAGCTTCAGGAACTGCCAGAACAATAAGTAAGGCGTTCCTACAGGAATGGAACGGCTCGAGCTGGAGTACTGTAGACGGAACGACCGTCTTCATGTATAACCGTTTAGATAATAGAGAAGAATCTACTGGTTCAGCTACAATTATCCACACAGTTCCGCAAGCTGGTTATGCCTATAGAATCTTTGTTCAAAGACATACAGGTTCAGATAGCATTATAACTGTTGCTGACGGTTCTAGGTTCACTATTATGAATATCCATGGCGGTGTTCAGGGTGCGCAAGGAACTGGTTCAACTCCAGGTCCAGCTGGTGCTACTGGTGACAAAGGTTCTACTGGTGCTACTGGTGACAAAGGTTCTACTGGTGCTAAAGGTGCCACTGGTGATACAGGTGCTCAGGGCGACAAAGGCGAAACTGGTCCGAAAGGTCAAACAGGTGTTCAAGGTATCCAAGGTAATCAGGGTCCACAAGGTGATGATGGCGTAAAAGGTTCTACAGGTGCAGCTGGTGCGAAAGGTTCTACAGGTGCTACTGGTGACAAAGGTTCTACTGGTGCTACTGGTGACAAAGGTTCTACTGGCGCAACTGGCGAAAAAGGTGCTACAGGGCAAAAAGGTACTACTGGTGATCAAGGTGCTACAGGCGATACTGGTCAAAAGGGTGCCACTGGTGCTACAGGTGCTCAAGGTGATACTGGTGCCACAGGCGCCAAAGGTGCTC
>Ga0181416_1000283_pt1 | contig 13193 bp, 11 predicted proteins | sample 39SPOviralmetaG_FD_130141 | JGI IMG/M metagenome (GOLD analysis project Ga0181416, IMG submission 130141) | Marine viral communities from the oligotrophic San Pedro Time Series (SPOT) site, San Pedro Channel, CA, USA - 39 SPOT_SRF_2013-01-16 | ecosystem: Environmental > Aquatic > Marine > Strait... | reverse complement strand
TACCCTTCAAGGTACACCGAGGTCGCGGGTTCGAGCCCCGCTAGGACTATACATAAGGAGACATACAGCAATCCAAACAAATTTGAACTTTTAACATCAAACCAAATGTCTCTTGCAACAAACACCAAACACCAAAGATTGGAAACAGCAACTCAAACTAAAACAATAAAAATTATTAAATTATAATCATGTATATAGATATTAAGTTATTTATCATACGTGATTATTGACGGCTCGGAAAGACGAGATGACGGCTCGGAAAGACGAGATGACGGCTCGGAAAGACGAGATGGCGGCTCGGAAAGACGAGATGGCACTTCGGAAAGACGAATAACACCAATCTGTAAACTATAAAGCAGGGTGGCGCAGGCGGTAGCGTGTTGGGCTCATAACCCAAAGGTCAATGGATCGAAACCATTCCCTGCTATACTATAGCCCCCGTGGCCAAACGGCTAAGGCGTCCGACTTCTAATCGGAAGATTGCGGGTTCGATCCCCGCCGGGGGTAGTAATATGTTTTGTAACAGCAAAATCCAAATAAATATATTTTTTTTAATAAATATTATTCAACAAACAAAACAGAAGAATGTGATGGTTCCATAGTGTAATGGTTATCACATCAGACTTTGAATCTGGAGATCTGAGTTCGATTCTCGGTGGAGCCTTAAATGGAATCAAAAATATTAGATTCTATTAACCAATTTAAAAATAGCTTAGAGTATATAATTGTGGAAGTAAATTTCATATTTTTTTTCTTTGCTATATATTAGACCATTGCATTTTGATTGATAGCCCGGTCTCAAAGAATTAATTCATATTATTAATTCCAGGGTTTAAGAATGCACGCAGCATAAATCAAATAAATATTAAATATTTTCAGGTAGAGTATTCAGAATAGTATGGATACTTACAGCATAAAATTAAAAATTAAAAATTAATAATACTGAAGTGGTAAATGGTTGATGTCTAGCTACTCACATAGGCATGTTTAAAGTATTATTAATTAAGAACATAAATATTAAATGTGGTATCAGTTGGCGTCTAGCTTAACACGTAGGCGTAATATTTATGTAAATGGAACTGTATAATCAAGGCAGATATTGTAAGTCCGTATGATTATATAGATGATAATTAACATATGCAGAATAACTGTATAAACAAATTATTTTGGTAATGGTTTGGTAATGTTTTGTCCCGTCCCGTATAATTATATAAATTAGTAATGTATTGTAGATAGTTTTTGTATCCTATTATAATTAATTAGTAATGTATATGTATAGAGTAAATTATAAATTGTAAATTGTATAGAGAAATATTATGTATAACTAAGTATTGTATATATAATTGAAGCGTTGAATATGCGTAGTGTTACGAAGATAACATATTTTAGCAATAATGTAGCATAAAAATACTTATATGGATTAATTTTCATGTTGACTTATAGGAATAGACTATTATAAAGGCATAATCTAAATGGTAGAATATTATAATTGACGTTGTTCATTTATAATATGAAGGGTTCAACTCCCTTTATGTCTAGCATACATTAATATAAGGGAGTGCTTCAAAGCCTTTCGTTATATTTATTATATTCACTTCATAAAGGTGAGTATGATAATTTAATGATATATTTTTTTTAATTATCACCATTGTAACAATGTTACAAGTAATGAACTCTTCTTTCTTTCTTTGTCTTTCTGTCTTTCTTAATTGGCATTATATTACATTGCATCTAAAAAATAAAATATAAAAATTGATTTAAATGAATTGAAGTATAAATAACTAAACAAACATAATATGGAGTCAAAAACACACTTTTCCAACTGGGCTTACGGAGATGATCTCGAAAATACGTCAGAACAATTGGCAGGAACCTCAGCAGGAACCTCGGCAGGAACCTCGGCAGGAACCTCAGCAGGAACCTCGGCAGGAACCTCAGCAGGAACCTCGGCATATCCAAGCTATAACTATTCAGGTTGTACTGGAGATATGACTTGGTTGACGAATGATAGAGGAATTAATTGGGATACATATGACTATGATGGAGCTGTTTCATCGATGGTAGATTCAACCGTAGAAACAAGTGATAACAGCGCATGTATATCTTCAATTAGATATCCAAGTCCACAATGGTCAGTGCCCACGGTAACGGTAAGACCGATACCAAGACGAATGACAGCATTAAATACAGCATCAAATGAAGTGCCGGTGGCAGCGGTAAGACTATCAAGGGGACCAAAACCGATTGCACGACGAATGTCTGCGCCAGTAGTAAATCCAATGACAGGGATAAATGCGGATCAGATAGTAGGAGATATAAGACCAGCGAAGGAATATAAGTTGTCTAAAAACAAGTATATGAAGGGTTCTTATAGTAGTGAACTGACGACGCAAGTATTTTATGGACGGGTATCGGAAAATTCCTCAATGCCATTTAGGTATGATCATCTAAGTGTGCTCGATATTCTAAAGCATGTAACGTGTGGAGGAGTATTGTGTGATAGTTATCAGGAGAGTTTTCTGGATTATATAGTATCGGCGTTAAAGAGTAAATATGGAGAGGTGAATATGTATAAAGAGAATGTATCAATGATAGATGGAGGAGTATATGAACGTGAGATGCCGATGGTTGCGTGGAGTGAGTATTGTTATGTGGGTAAGTTGTGTCTAGAGTGGGTATTGTGTAATCCGGAGAAGTTGGGCCGTGGCTGAAAAAAGGGAACTAAAATTGTATTCTAAAACTCCCTCCGCCGTATAAAATTGATAATTTATTTTTATATTATTTTTATTTACATCCTATTGCAGCAATAATGAGACACACTACCACCTCAACCCACGCATTGAAATGGAATAATCATGCTATGGAGCGGAAACACGAGCGCGATATAGCATTGGATCCAGCCACTGTTAGCATTGATTATATTTCTACACTCCCGTATTATACTAACAATGAATGCTATCATTATTGTGATACAAAACAAAATGTGACCTATTATGTTCGTGATATCCCGAATGAGAAGGGTGATATGGTGAAAACCGTAGTAACAATAATCAAACGGAATCCAATCCAAATGGCTAGACGCATTTGCGAAATTCATGGCTGGAAATTCGAATCAATTTGTCGTGACAATTTGTTTGGGAATTGTAGGCGTGGGTCCAGCTGTAGATATATTCATAAACATATGTAGCGTAACCCATAACAGAGTAACCCATAACAGAGTAACCCATAACAGCGTAACCCATAACAGAGTAACCCATAACAGCGTAACCCGTAACAGAGTAACCCATAACAGCGTAACCCATAACAGCTGATATTTTATTTTTTATAATAAAGTGTAGTGTAGATATATGGCTTTAAGTCTATAAAGATAAAAAATTGATTTAATTTATCTAAAGGTAATATTAGATATAATCCCACAACCTTACCACACTTTAAGCAACAGAATGACTTCAACTACTAATGTTTTCTCTGCCGCTGCTACAGCCGCAAGCAACCATACAACTGGCGCAAAGGGTGCCAATATGCTTAAGAGTTCTGGTGATCTGCGCCTTGATGCCTTTCTTTCTCTGAAGCGAACATCTACACAAGAAGAGGTGACCAAGACAGTCGCCGAACTTGTAAGACAGATTAAGTATCAGCCAGAAGCGACCAGAGGTGAATGGGTAGCTGATATTTGGCGCATCTGGGTGCACAAGCGACATCCACGGTCGGGAGAGAAGGAGAAGCTTCTTGGACGACATATGTTCATTGAACTCTACAACCATTTCCCTGAGACATGTATTAAGCTGGTTAAGGCGCGTATCTTTGGTGATATGGCCTACTGGAAGGATGTGCTTCTGATTTGGGGGATGATTAATGATATGGATATGGAGGATAAGGCGAAGTTCTCAAAGTATGATCCACTTATCACCGCATTTCGACAATCTTTTATGGAACAACGAACGGAAGACCTAAAGGCGCTAGATGAGTTCATTACACCAGCCCGTATTAGAGACATTCCAAAGGATGAACTAGTCGGTCTCCTAAAGGCAGAAGGAGCGAAACTACCATCACTGTCTATGATTGGAAAGTATTGTGTGCGTGAAAAGAGTGCTGAAAACAAGCATCTATGGTGGTGGATTATCAGTGTCGATGATATTACATCAAAGCCAATCCTTTACAAACAATCACATGTCTCATTTATGCTTAGATATTCTCTCAAGCGACGGGTATCATCCGGTTCCTATGTTCCGTGGAGTGCAACTGAGAGTGTGCCATTTGGTGCGAAGCAATCATGGCGTAAGCTGAATGCCAAACTGGATGAGGCGCTCGATGTTCCGGAGGTGAAGGAAACGCTTGGACGCATTGATGAAATCGACCCTACCAAGCTTCCAGGCGAATATACCAAGAGAAAGATTAAGTTCCTTCTCAACGAAATGGTGAAGAAGACACCCGATGGTCATGAGACGGAAACCGGCAACAGACGTCCAGATGATGATGCCAGAGTAGCACTTCGAAGGCGGACTCGTGAGATGTTCACCGACCCATCAAAGATGAATGTTGGGACGCTACTTCCACACGAGATTGCCTATAGTGCTTATACATCGAAATCTATCGCACAAACAGATTATCACAATGCAGCGTTTGACAAGAAGGTGCTAGACGTGCGTGCTGATTTTGATAAGGTGCGTGCGGAGATGGCTGAGGCTGGAGCCTCGACCGATGACTCTGCTGCGATTGCCCGGGCGATGACGACAGGTAACATCGTGGGTGTCGCGGATGTATCTGGGTCTATGACGACCACTTGTGGTGGTGCGGCACCAAACCGACCAATTGATATTGCAACTGGACTTGTGGCATTTATCTCCTGTATTGCTGCCGAACCATATAGGGATATTGCGATGTCCTTCACTGATATTCCGACCATCTTTAGTTTCAAGGTTGGTGGGCGCCCGATGAACGTCAAGGAACGTATTACTGAAATGAACCGACATGTTGGCTACAACACCAACTATCATCTGATGCATACGGCACTTATCAAGATGTGTGTTAAAAACAAGGTTCCTGTCGACCAGCTACCAGTGCTGTATATTGCGAGTGATATGAACTTTGATTGTATGGATAGGTCTATTAAACAGCCATATCAATGGGAAACGACACATGCTACCATTGCGAAGGAATGGCTTCGTGCGGGCTATGACACGGTGCCTCTGATGGTTTACCACAACATCAACGTCTCCCATAGTGGTGTTCAAGAAGACCAGAACTATAAGGGTGTGATTCAGCTTACAGGGCGTTCGGAGCAAGTAATCAAGCTGGTTCTCTATGGTGAAGCGGCGGAGGAGGTTGAACAAGAGGTCGAAGTAGATGGTGTAATGACAACGATGAAGGTTAAGGATGTAACACCATATGACACCTTTAGAAAGGCAATGGAAGGTGACCACTTTGAGCTACTTGAGAGCGTCATACGAGAGTCACAGGAAGGTGATATGAAATATTATAGTTAACCCCAAAATTCCTTCTTTAATCTATTAAATATAATCAATTAAAAATATATTTTTTTTAAATTTATTTAAACACGTAATCTTGTTAGATTATAAGATGACTAATTACGACGATAACTATACAAACTATTATGATGATTATGACGACGACGATTTAGTGATATACACATGCAATGAATCCAGTAGCAATTTTCAAATGAATGCATTAATTGCTAAACAAAAAGAAGCCGAACTGGTATCTCTAATGATTTTAGGATTCTTTATTGTGTTTAATTTTCTTTTGTATAAATCTATAAATAAAATAATCAGTGCACAAAGAGAACGATTAGTTAAGTATCAGCTAATCAGTGAATATTATATAAATCAATATGGGGTTCCACTTACGTGTCCAGTTGAATTATCAAGCCATTTAGAAGACCCAGATATTATTTTAAAACATATTATAGAAAACGAAGCAAAGGAATATAATGGTGCTCCTTGTTGTGGTTCCGAAGATAAAGCATCAGACAATATTAAAGCTTCAGATCGTGTATTACGGTCACAAAAAAACCCATTGGATATTAAAGGTAATGGTTGGAAGATGGATTAATTTACCGAATCCATGTTTGTGGTAATTTATATTTTCTTACATTATATTTTGTTGAATTGACAAGTAGATATACAATACCTGCTAATGTTATTATGGAGCATACACCATACAGATTTTTGAGTTTATTATATGGTAGTAATCCCAATGGATTAATATTTTTATAGTATATATCTGTTCCCATTGTTCCTGCTAAAGATAGAAGCAATATAGTATGAATTGCGACCATCATTCTGCGTGATTTATATAATGTTCCAGGTGCTGTTTTATATGCACCATCTTCTTTAACTGGTGATTTATATGCGATATTAATGGCAAAGAATCCAATTACTAATACTATTACAACACCAAGTGTATTGAAGGATGTATTATTTTTTACAAGTGGTTGTCTTAGACATAAACTATAGCCATACAAACCTAATGTAAACAGTAGTATAATATGTAAATAGTAGTATAGTTTATTAAAGGTGATAACATTCTCGAATTTTTCACTACTATATCTTATAGGTGTAACAATATAACTCCATATTAATAGGATATTAGTAAGAAGTAATAAAATCCACATAGGTAATTTGGTTGTGTTAAATTCAATATTTTGAATTATATTTAATACATTGTTATTATTCCTATTGTTATTGGAAGCATTAGCATTATTATTTTTATTATTATTTTTATTATTAGTTTTATTATTAGCTTTATTATTAGCTTTATTATTAACTTTATTATTAGCTTTATTATTAGCGCCGGTCTTAGGCATTCCTAAGGCTGTAGCGTCGGTCTTAGGCATTCCTAAGGCTGGAGCGCCAGATTGGGAAATGCCCATAGCAGGAACCCCATCATAGGGGTCTTGTAATTTTTGATTTAATTGGGGCATCTGGGCTGGTAACATGCCTGATGTCGCACCACCGAATTGCGAAATATCCATTATTATAATATATGAATATAATATATGTCGGTTCTTTCACTTACCATATTAAATAGAATGAGACGAAAAACATTAGAATCATTTAAGTCACATATAGATGGTAATATGTCTAAGATGGTTATGGATAATATGTATACTTTGATATATATGTCATTTTTATTGTTGGTGACAACAATTCCAGCCGTATTAGTGGCAATAAATTGCAATAAAAAAAATCAAATAGGTTATGGTATATTGGCTTTTTTGGTTAGTGATATCTATCTCCTACAATGGGCTATAAAGAAATTTATAATAAAATATCCAAACTATTGTCCATTGTAAAAATGTAGTGTAATATTATATGTATGAATTTATACAAAAGTGTAGTAGTCATACCTTAGACACGTTGTTTCCTGACGATGTTAACCATCGTGGTCTTGTTATAACAATAAATATAATTCATATATTAGGAGTGTTAGTGATACAGCTAGGCATCCTATTACCGCCACGATTTATGAAATATTACATCTTATATTTAATAGGGCTATTAGTAACCTATATTTTATTAAATAATAGATGTTTTATGACGGAATTATCAAATTATATAGGTGGAAAAAACTATAATACATTGTGCATCAAATTAAAGGATGCGAAAAAGATATTAATAGTATATTTGGTGGTTGGAATAGTGTTCGAAGTATTTCCACAATATTCGCTTTATACAATTTTATCAAATCTTTCGAAAAAAAAATAATTGGTTCAAATAAAAATATATAAATATAGTATAAAATGTTTGCCTCATCTAATGTTACCGGAGTTGTGGAAAATGCCGTAAAGGCGAATAATGCTAATAATGTTCAACAAGCTAAAGATAGTCGTGTATTGTTAACAGCCCTATTAGTATCCGTATTAGTTATGGTCTTGCTTAATATACTTATTGGTCCATTTTTGTGGAATAATGTATTAAGATCACTTGTTCCAGCAGCACGAAAAGCAAGATGGTTTGATACTTTGGCTTTAGCCGTATTATTTGCGTTGGTTGTGCCTCATTAAATTACTATTCTAGATATCTTCTTTTTTAATTATTATAGATTATTACCATAATCCTTATTATTATTCCATATATAGCGAAAAAATATGGTGTGTATTTAAAATTTCATAATTATTTAAAAATATTTAACATTTATATATGGAGGTTTATATCCCTTATATAATTGGTTCTAGTGTTTCTGCTTTTATAGGTAAGGTTGCTTATTCATATTATTATACTGATGATGATGAGATTAAATCCACAGATGAAAATCTAGTAAAATCGGTTGAAACTATAAATTATAATTTAGTTGATGAGAGATTAAATGAAAGAGTAGTAGATAGTTATAAGAATAAACGTAGTCTTGGAACGACAACAAAAGATAAGATTAATGCATTATATAAAATTATATATAATGAGTGTGGGCGTGATATGCCTATAAATAATACGAAAAAGGTGCGTAGTAAATGGATGCGCTTAATAAGTGAGTATGAAAAGATTGGTCATGATGAGTTTATTGCTCGTCTGTCTAAAAAAAAGAGGGAAAAAACTTGATTTTCTTATATTTATTATTTTTTATTGATTTTTATAGTCGTATTTTCTTATAGTATTTTTGTTGTATTTCGTATCTATGTATGTAGTGGATATTGTTGTAATTAGTGTAGTGTAGATTTTATCTGTAGTTAAAAATTGAATATTTTAATATTAAACTAATTCAAATACATTCCGACACTTTCCGACACTTTCCAACACTTTTCAAAACATGCCTTCTCTTACTACTTACTATGGTCCTTCGACAGTTATCACTGAACAGGGTGTGTGGGTAGCTGATGGCACTCGTCGAATTTGTATCTTTTACACCTATACACCAGCTACTGGTATCTTGAAGTATGCAGCATGTGTTTACCGATGTCGGCCTTGCGTTAACCTTTCTGATGGGCAAACGGCATACATCGAACCGACAACGCAACAGATGGAAGCACATTCGCAAACTGCTGGACGTCGGTTTGAGATGCGACCAGTTATCTTCCAATCGGAGACAGACATGAGTTACGAAGAAATTATTAAGACCATTCGTCACGAGATGTGTCATGGGTTTGGAGTGAAGGGACCACGTGGAATGAGGAAGTTGTTTTATGACGAAGACAGTGATGGTTCTGGTGGAGCCGACAGTGATGATTCTGGTGGAGCAGACAGCGATGGATACAGTTCAGGTGATATCGTTAGCGAAGGTTCAGAACTGGAGTTTTTGACTGACTCGGAACCAGCCGAAGATTCCGAGTTTGATTGGGAAAAGGTGTTTTCCAAACCAACACGACAGATTCGGTATATCGGAACTACCTGTATTGAATCCTATCAAGGCAAGAAGATTCCAATTGACCGCGAATTCTTTATCGCTATGAAGGGTGTGAAGAAGACTGGTGAACTTATCTATGCAGCCGCAATTTCGCGACGTCCATCATATATGGGTGTTTTGGAAGATGATGCTGTGCGAGAACACTTCAAGACCGCAGTTGCTCGATTGGAAAAGGCACCAGTTGCGATGGTGGTTTCCGATGAGTATCGTCATCAACTGAAGTCTAAGGCACCACATCGCGAAGATGTTATCTATGAGATTATGGATAACATCATGTCGAGGCCTGGTGGTCGATATTTGATTAAGGCGTGATGAGATTGTAGTGTAGATTAGTTGTATAGAACACAAAATAAAAAAAAATTGAATATATTTTATACCTGTAATAATATTTAACTTCTGTTAATATAAAAATTGTCGTTGGGTCAGACATAAAATGACACCATTTGCTTCCATGGCCCAGCTGGTTAAGGCGCCCGACTGTTAAGCGTAGCAACTAATAGTAATCGGGAGATCGAAGGTTCAAATCCTTCTGGAAGCGTTGTCGTTGGGTCAGACATAAAATGACACCATGGTCATCATGTCCGAGTGGTTAAGGAGATCGACTTAAGTTCGATTGGATTTAAATCCGCGCAGGTTCGAACCCTGCTGATGACACCACAACTACCGTTCTCATAGCTCAGCTGGTTAGAGCATCCGTCTTATCAACGGAATGTCGAGGGTTCGAGTCCCTCTGAGAATACTCGTCTTAGGTCAGACATTAAATGACATCTTTTTTTTATTTTGTTTATACTACAAATGCTAATTCTATAGAACAAAATTGATATTAGCTATCTGTTATGATAAAGAATACTCATTTCACTACATAAATTTACTCCATCTCATCCCATCCAACTCATCCAACTCATCCAACTCATCCCATCTCATCTCATCTCATCTCATCTCATCTCATCCCATCCCATATCATCTCATCACATCTCATCTCATCCCATATTAAAAACAAAAACAAACATGCCTACTTCCACTAACTCTCAACTTAAGAAGCTCAAGGAATTGATGACTTGTGGTGTGCCAACTCAATTCTACCCAAATCAAACATCTGCGGCCAAGGAAATCCTTGACAACTTCGCATCCGACACTCGATATGTGATGCTGAGTGCTCAAATGCAATCAGGTAAGACCGGATGTGCTTTTTACGTGATGTTCGAGATGCTCATTTCTGAAAAAATAGACAAGGTGTTCATCATGAGTGGGAGTTCTGAAACAGCACTCCGTGAACAGTGGCGAGAAAAGTATCCAATACATCTTGCCAATTTTTGCCAAGAGCGTGGTATAAAAAACAAGAAACTATTGGTGGAGATTGGCAAGAAAATCGAAACCGGTATTGTGTGGCGTCAAGACCTTCTCAAGAAATCAGATTTGTTTACCGACAAATATCTGATTATTTGGGATGAGAGTCACTTCGCAGTCACCGAAAATCAAACTCTTCACAAATTTTACGAAACGCTTGGACTTCTTCCATGTATCCAAGGTGATACAAGCTACCTCAAAACCCAAAATGCCTACATTTTGTCGATTACAGCAACACGATGCGCGGAACATTCGCGATTCGCAGGTGCAAATGATGGTGTTGAAGTTGATGATTGGAAAATGGTGGTGATGAATCCAGGTGAAAAATATCGTGGTGTCCAAGAAATCAAGGCGAAAGGATTGTTGTATCCATCCTTCGCTATTTGTGAAAGAAATATGGATGTCTTGAGAGCTCTTTTCGGAAAATACAAAGAACAAAAAAAATACTTTATTATCCGATGCATGCAACCGAAAGAAGAATTTATCGTGATGATTGCGAATATGATGGGTATTCCAATTCTTAGATACAACATGAAAACCAAAAAGGACACCAATGTTGAAACTCTTGAAGAAGAACCAGAACAGTTTACCCTGTTCTTAATCCGAGGAATGCTTAGGATGGGTAAGGAACTTCCAAAAGAACATGTCACCGCCGTATACGAATGTGCAGGAATGTCTCGAACCAATACAACACTTCAAGGATTGGTTGGTCGAACCTGTGGCTACTACACTGAAGAAACAGAAGATGTAGAAATTGACGTATACATTCCAGGTGGTCCTGAAAATGATGCCGTGAACCAATACATTGAATCGGTGGAATCAGGGTTCAAGAAGGGTCTTGTTAACACCGCGCTTGTTCCAAACCAAGTGCGAGATCGGGAATGGTATCCTAATGTCCCAATGCATATCCAAGCAAGTGAGCTCACCGAATTGTTTGGTTTAAATGTTCCAGTTGCTGAAATGAAGACAAAACTCTCTATGGTATGCGGAGACCTCAAGACATTATTTGACGAAAAATACAACAAATCGGTGTTTATGACTCCAGAACAAATCGTTGAAATCAACGCCGCCTTACAACAGTGTATTGATGGTGATGAGGAGTATAATCTTGAAGATGGTGATATTATGATTGAACAAACCAACGAACAATCAAAGAAGGAATTACCGAAAATGGATGATGCTATTGAACAAGGAGACCCATCGGTTATGGGTTATACGTCGGATACATACATCTCCAAAAATATAAAAATTATAAAAGTTACGACCAATGTAGGGTTTGAAGGAACGCGTTTCAGAAAGGGTGATTTGGTTGTGAATTTTAATACGCAGGCAAAAAGCAAGTTTGAATGCCATTCACATCTTGTAGGAAAAACGACACAAAAAGATTTGTTTCATACAACCAAAGAAGCCGAAGTTAAGACACTTGGACCAGATGATGATGGTGTTTCTAAATGCCGCCTTCCAGAAGGAATCAAACATGATGTGACACTTTTCAAGAAGTCTTTGAGAGAATTGATTACTGATTATCTTGATGACACGCGAGTTGTGAAACAAGCTAGTGGTTGTGGGACTGGTCGTGTAGCATTTTCAAAGGATGTCTACAAAAGCAAACAATACATGGAAGGAATCGTTCGTTCTATTGAGAGAGAATTTGACGGGAAAATTAAGATTTGCACTGAGGCAATTAGAGGTAGACCTGCCGTAGGTGAAGAAGGATGTGTGCGTGTTAAACGGATTTACTGGCATCGGGTCGCAGCAGTACCAGCACCAGCAACGAAACCAGTACCAGCACCACGGAAAAATATATCAAAGAAGCAACTGTATCCAGAATCAGAGCTTGAGGAGATTGAGGTTGAAAAGGATGGTGTGAGCCTGGGCGAGTTTATGCTGCATGAGGATTCATGTAATGTGTTTGAGAAGTCGAATTTGTTGGAGCCAGTAGGGAAGGTTGATGATGGTGAAATTAGTTGGTTCTAAGAGGGATGGGTTCTGATATTATATTAAAAATTAAAATAAAATCTATTTTTTTGTTTTGTTTGTAGTATGATGTTAACTTTAGAATTAAAAATTGATATAAAGACAAAATAGGTAATAAATATAGTATTAAAAATGAATCTTGAAATAGATATCGAGGCATTAGATAAAGACGTGTTGGAATGGTATAGTAATGCGAGTAAATCTGATATATCCAATGCACTTTATCATGGATTTAAAATTGTATCAAATCCTTCATTTGGCCGTAAAATTGATGATAATGATGTGTCTACAATAGCACGAGAAAAAGAGTTGTTGTTAATGGAATTACAAAATTATAAACAAAGTATTGAGAGAATTAGAGAGGATACAATGAATGAATGTAAAGAAACAAGTAGAGAAAGACTACAAGAAAAAGAGGAAAGAATAGAAGAATTAAAACAACTAAATACAACAGTATCAAATGATAAACAATATTTGATAAATGAAAAAGATGAAAGAATTCAAGAGTT
>Ga0181416_1000282_pt1 | contig 13231 bp, 11 predicted proteins | sample 39SPOviralmetaG_FD_130141 | JGI IMG/M metagenome (GOLD analysis project Ga0181416, IMG submission 130141) | Marine viral communities from the oligotrophic San Pedro Time Series (SPOT) site, San Pedro Channel, CA, USA - 39 SPOT_SRF_2013-01-16 | ecosystem: Environmental > Aquatic > Marine > Strait... | reverse complement strand
CTTACTAAAACTGTACTGCCACTTAGTATCAAAACTACCATCAGCTATGTCCTGCTTTGCTCTGTTAAAAGAAGCACCCATGATACGGCTCTTACCAAACTGATCTAACTTAGAAAAACCAGACCACTTCATAGACCACTCAAGTAAATCTTCACTAACTTTAGCAGCGCCTTCAATAAACTTATTACCCGATGTATAACCACCAAGAGCGTCTATGTCTTTTTGAGTTCCCTTACGCGCTTTACGAACAAACTCACCAAACACCTGACGAGCTAATCCCATGTCAGCAGTATTAAACTCAACGCCGCCTTTAGCGAACACAGCTTTGATGACGTTACCTAGACCAAGCTCAAAGGAGGCGTTAAACAAATCATGTACGTTCATTAAAGCGCCGTAAGGATTAGCAATAGTACCTACGTATCCAAGACTACGAATAACTTCCAACTCACTAGCCATGCCTTTGTTAGCGTTGATACCTATGTCATCAATAATTTGCTGTGCGTTCTTGATCTGTACTTCAGAGTAGCCCTCACGCTTTAAAGCTTCTGCAATAATGTTGTCATCAAACAAACGAAACTTACCTGCCTCATAGGACGCAGTAGCTTCTAACTCAGTAGCGCCTTCCTTCACAGCCTTTGGATCTAGGTTTTTGCCTACAACAAGAGGTTTACCCGCTGTTCTGAAACCAAGCTGCTCACCTATCTCCATTCTGGTAAGAGTTTGACGTTGCCATGTCCAATGAGAATCAAAAATATTTGCATACTCTTGTTGTTTTTCAACAGGACGTTTAGCGTTCTTTTCTCTCCACTCCTTCATAGAAGGACGTTGTACATTTTTAGAAGCCGCATCTTCTGCCTTTGTAGCAGCCCTGTCTCTGTATGTTCTTAGTGAAGCGTCTTTAAGAACTGACTCAGGAGAAGAATGCATCCACACAGGAGTCACCTCTCCCGCTGTAACTTGTTTACGATAACGCTTAGAAAATTCAATGTTGTCATCAAAAAACTTTTGCAGTCTTTCAGGAGCGCCTTTACCTATCTTAGCTCTAGCTACATTCATAGCACCAAGTAGTGCCTTTTCTTTAAACTTTGAAGACAGTCTAGGATTAACAGCATCTAAAAGTAAATCATTAAACTTAGGATTAGAAGATGCTAGTTCTCGGAACGGCTCCATCCCTTTCCACATACTATCAAGATCAGTTTGTTTTCTCGTCACCCTGTTCATAGCTCTGACTAGACGCTGTGAAAAAGCAACACCCACTGTATCTTCAGCAAGAGTAGCAAGAGGAGAAGCTAAACGCCTAAACCTGACAATAAATTCCTGTGCTTCAGGTATAGTACGTCCTACGTCAGACATAAGACGCCCAGTAGTCCTGTCTAGCAAGTCTTGACGCAACATCACCATGTCATCAAGGGTTTCAAAAGGCTCATCTAAAGTCTTACGCAAATCTTTAATAGATTTATCAGAGCGTACTACTTTATTTAACTGACGAATATCCACACCCATGTCTTCAGCATACCCTTTCATGCGCTGATAAAAAGGTACTAAGTTTTTAGGGAGCGTCCCTTGCCTGCCTACAGCGTCTCCAAGAAACTCAATTTCTCGCATTAGTAACTGAGTAGCCAACTCTGCATTAGTTATATCTTCAGGCGCTCTGAACATCTTAGCAGCAACAACTATCTCTTCTTGTAAGTCAGCGCGAGCTTTATTGAACTCTTCAATAGTGTTAAAACGACCAGCAAAAGAAGGATCTAGTATTTTATCAAAAGCTTTTCCTGCTAAAGCGCCTAATGCACCGTAACCTATGCCTTGAAACAATCTGTTTTCAACGCCTTCACCTGTAGCAACACCATAAATTGAAGACTCAATACTTGCTTGTGCTGCAATAGATGTAACTCCTGCTTTGGCTAGGCCACGCGCAATACCGTAACCTGTAGGTAACGTAGCTATCAACTCAACAGGAGTAGCAAGCTGTGCCAATTCAGGGTTGTTTGCGCGGAACTGTTCTCGTGCTACCTCATACTCAGCCTTAGCCCTCTCGTATGTTTTATCAGAAGTAGCAGATTCTATTACAGCTTTTAGTTCTCCTAACAAACCAAGAGTAACACCCTCTCCGGCTTCTGTTACAAGAGAAGCAATACGTTTACCTTCCTCGTTGGCTAACTCTCTACGAATATCAATGGCAGATTGAGGGATAACAATATCATCAGTCTTTCTTTCCTTTGCAGGAGGATTGATAGCATCTAAAGCAGATTGAGGAATAGTAATACCTTTAGGTTCTAACTTCTCTGCTAACTGCCTGTCAGGTGTAGTTACCTCTGCAAGGCGCTGATCTGTTACTGATTCATAGTCTGTGTAAGGAGCAGGTACTTCTTTTTGTTCTCGCTGTGGTACAACTACCTCGTCTATCTTACCAGCGCGGCTGGGTACAGACACTTCCGCTAACGCTTCTGTAGGCACTGTCTCACGTTCAGGCACTTCTACTTCTTCAAGTAGTATCTTCTTAGCTCTATCAGGAACTTTGATCTCAGCAAAACGACCAGACCTTTCAGGTGTTTCAACCGCTTCAAGAATTATCTTTTTAGCCCTGTCAGGTATTTTAATATCAGGAAAGCGACCTGCTCTTTCAGGCACAGTAACCTCTGCAGGAACACGAGGCTGCATAGCTTCCATCTGTGCAGAGGCTAACTCAGACTCTAAACGAGGTTCTGACCCTACTGGTTCAGAATTAGGGCGTATAGTAACTACGTTGTCTTTGATTCTATTAAACTCTTTATTGACAACTCTCACGGTTGTTTTATCAGGCTTACCCGCGTAATGCGTGACATAAAATATTTTTTTGCCTGCACCTAGCAGATCACCTTCACCCCACGCCTTTTGCATATCAGCGTCTTTGGCCCTAGCATGAGTACCAACAACCAATAAAATTCTCTGTTGTAGATCAGTCAGATTGCGAGGATCTCTATTATCCCCAGCGTCTAGCTCAGAATCAGCCCACGGTGGAAACTCTTTATCAGCATCAGTAAGTGCGTTCTTATAAGACTGAAGATAGCTACGATAAGTTTTATCAGTAAACTGGTAGTTACCTTTAGCTGTAGTACCTTCTGGTCCAACACGCTCTCTGTTACTGGTATTTTTACCACCACTAGATTCAATTTCACCTACCGCTTCGATCCAAAGTAGTATATTATCTTGTGTAAGATAAGGATCGAGGTTCATCATGTTTAAAGCACGGTCAACAGCAGGATCTCTAAAAAGAGGATCAAGTGTTTTTGCTCGTAATTCTTTAGCAGTTGCTACGGGCATATTTTTCTACTCAGCAGATACGATGATAGCTATATTTATATACTAAAAAAGCGCAGTTGAAGGATCAAAGGGACTGTCCTTTTCACCTGAAAGACCTTCTCGCAGAGCAGCGTCAAGTTTTTGATTAACTAGTCTTACGTCTACAGGATCATTAGGATCAAGGTCATCGTTAGCAGCAAATACTTCAGCAAGGGCTTTTTCTCTTGCCGCAGCCTGTCGTTGTTTATTCTGACGAAACTTTTCAGACCTTTCAAACGGTTCAGGATAGTTACGTCTTAACCACTTCTCAACAATAGGCGCAACGGCTCCTTCAGCTTGTCCAGTTACCAAAGAATTAATTTCACTGTGTTGTTCTGGTGTAAGGTTTTCAATTACTGTAGTAATGTCATCAGCAAACACATCAATATAGTCTCCTCTTTGAGCAATACCTTGCATTGTCCATTTTACAAGACCTTCTGCGCGGTTAGCCGCAACAGGATCAAGGTAAGCAGTAGCGGCTTCTATTTCTTTTTCTCGTTTACTTTTAAGATAAGTTCTCCAGACTTGTCTCTGTCCTTCAACAGAATCAGGTACAGTTATATTGGCATCTTTCATCTCTTTTATTTGTGCTGGAGTAGGATTTTTAAAGTTTGTCATATCCTCTTCAAATTTCTTGTTTGCTGTTGCAATTTTTTGTTGTGATTGGCGCACAGTCTGAACTGCTCTTCGAAAACCTGCTTGTTCTAATTCTGCAGCTTTTGCCTCCCACTTTTCTGTACCAAACTCTAAACGCTCTAAAGAAGAAACAGCCATTTGTTCCCGCGCTCCTTCTATCTTAGCTCTTGTTTCTATTTGTTGAAGTTGGGCTTTAGTAACACCAGCCCTTGTTTTGTCACCAATACCAACTAAATTAGCAGCGTCAATGCCTCTTGTTTCTTTAGCAATATTTACCATTTGTTCTTCAAGAGAATCTATATAAAAATTAGCAGCTTCTTTTCTAGATTGGTCATCAGATTCTAATAAAATTTTTGCTTGTTCATTTAATTGCTGCTGTAAACCAACTAACTGGTTTTGGTTGTTGTTTAATACACCAGATTGGTTAAGCTGTTGGAGTTGTCTTGTTTGCTCTAAAATTTGATTAGGAGGAACACCAAGTCCTTGCAAACTACCAACAAAATCCCGCGCTACTTTTGGAGTAAACATACCCTCATTAGCCATTTGTTGAGCAGCTAAAGTACCACCTAAAATGCCTTTGTCTCTACGCTCTTGTTCTTCGCGTCCTCTTATAACACCCGGAGCAGCACCTGCTTTATAAGCTACTCCCTGAACGCTTTGAGTTAACATAGAATTGTTTATTGACCTAAGAAACTCGTCTGAAAATTTAGGCATTAATCAACTCCTTATGATGTAAAAGAATCAATAGAACCGCCAAGCAACCCAGTGCCTGCCGCGCCTAAAAGATCCGCTGCTTTTTGCTCTGCAATTAATTGAGCTTCAATAGCAGACATTAGTGTTTCACCATATGTACCAGTACCGTACATTTGTGCTTGTTGTTGCATTTGTGGGAACAGTTGAGTACCCGATTGAACATTAAGAAGTTGAGCTTGCGGTAAATATGCAGAACCTAGCGCAGACATACCAAGCTGCTGTTGCTGTGCTTGTTCAGCTTGGGCTTGTTGAATAGACATTAGAGATGCTCTGTTACGGGCTTCTGCTTGTGCTTGTTCCATTGCAAACGCTTCAGGAGTTCCACCAAACATACTAGTACGTACACCCAGCCTACCTTGATTCATCAGCCGTTCTTCTAACATTAAACGCTGACGTTCTTCTTCTGGACGCTGTGTAGCACGAATACGATCATATACATCAGCTTCTCTCATTGCTGTTGGCATAGCAGATTGATCGAAAAATTGATTAGACTGTCCCATTAACATACCTTGCAAGGCTTGTTCTTGAGGAGATAAACCAAGAGTAGCTTCAGTACCTGATACCTGCATTTTAGGTTGTCCCGTTAAAGGATCTATAACAGGCTGTCCCGTTATAGGATCTGTAACAGGAGACATCTGAGGGCCAGTATTAAATTGACCTCCAGTAGCAGAAGTAACAGTAAAAGGTTTAAACTGAGTCATAGGCAAAAGCGTTTCTGCAATGCCTTCAGCTTCAAGTTTTGCGGCATCACCTACGTCAAGTAAACGATCATAAGCAGCTTTAGTTAGCAAGCCACCTGCAGCACCCATGCCCAAACCCATAGCATTGTCTTTGGCAAAGCCATAAACGGATTTGGCCGCATCAATTAAATCTTGTGACGTAATTGCCATTAGTAAGTACCCCCATCAATCGTTCCTGTTGACAGAGTTCCCGTAAAGGTTAACGCAGGGATCGTCACAGTTCCTGTAAAAGTAGGAGATGCTATGTCAGCCTTAGTTGCAGTGACTGTAGCAATAGCGTTGAACTCAGTGTCAAACTCACTACCACGAATAACTTTGCTGCTATCTCCAGAGGGTAAACTGTCCTTAGCGGTAAAGTTTGTTGTCTTTGTATAATTGCTCATACTGTTTTACCCATTAATGCTAATACGTTAATTTCTTGGAGAGACAATGCAAAGCCGTCTATGTCGGCCTCTATGCCAATAGTAATCACACTACCATTCCCTGTGCCTGACACAGCGTTTTTAGTGGTTAGTTCTCCACCTGTATATTCACCTATATTAAACTCATCAACTCCAAAGAAAGCAGGCGTCTGGTTGCCCACCAAAAATTGGTAAGTTTTAAAAGCTGTTCCAAAATCGTAAGCCCATTTTATAAACACTGTAGCGCCTGCTGCGCCAACAATCGTAGGTCTAACTTTCTTTAACATTTTAATTTTTGCAGGCTCACCAAATGTTAAACCCGGACTGTAGTACCTAAACCGATAAGAAGAAGTGTTATCTTTAAAACCTGAATATTGACCAAGACCGTCAAACGTACCAATAAACAACGTACCATCTATTTTACGCTCAAATGACTTGTGACCTACAGAGGGCCAACGAGTAACTCTATAAGCTCCATTTTCTAACGCGCCTTTAAGATCAAAACAATAAACAGTTGATTGACCGGGAAAAACAATTAGATAAAAAGAGTTTTCAGGGCTGTACACAGAAGCCGTAGGTTCACTTCTTGATTCAATTACTGCAATTAACTCTGTCTTAATATTTAAACTAAGATCAGACATAGGAAGAGATTTTTCTTGAATAGTACGCCCAAGACTTCTCAAACCTGAATTAGACATAAACAATACATCTGTACCAATGTGTTGTACAGAGTTTCTACAGATGCAACCAACGCCTGCTATAGTGTCTTCTATTACCATACTAGCAGGACTAGAAGCTCCTGAATAAACAATAATACTGTGCTTACCAAAAACAATAAGTAAATCGTTGTGAGCAGCTAATGCTCTTACTTCGTCGTATCCATCAGGCCATGCTTTATTTACATCTATAGAACCACTAGAGCCGCCAGTAAAAGCACTACCGTCTAAAAGGTCTGACCAATATATAGTCTGGGTGTCAGTTGCGTTGTCTACAATAAACAAACGACCATAAGCTGCTAAAGCTTCGTGACATTTAAAAGTTGCGTTAGTAGCTCCGCTATTTGCTACAGTAAATGTACGTAATCCTGTAGCGTTGTCATACACCAGAGGATCGTAGCCGCGCTGAAAGAAGTAAGCCTTGTCATTAAAGTTTACAATCTTCCAGTTGTTAGCTGAGATAGTGTATGATCCGGGCGTAGCATCAGTCAGGGTAGTAGTCCCTGTCATAATCTTGTTGTTACCTGCAGTAAATACTACTTCGTTACCTGCGTCATCATAAAAACAATGAACCTTGTGAACATGGTCAGAACCAAGAGCAGTCTTGTTTGTAGTAATTACAGAAATACCTTTACGCGCAGCAATACGACCACGCTTGTCAATAACAGCGTTATCTGCGATGTCTGCAAATGAATGGTCTTGTGCAATCGGAGAGTCTTCCGTATTGACACCTTTAAATGCAGGAGCGACTAGATTAATACTTGTCAGGGGCTGTGCCATACGTATTCCTTACGGAGTGTACCAAATAGTTTCTTCTGGGTGTTTCTGAGCGTCCAGAGCAACTGCATCAGATAAATACTTATCAGCAATAACAAAATATTCAGCCGCTGTTGTACCGCCTGTTTCGCCCCGTTCACGCGCCAGCAAAGCTATTGCCATGTGGATTACTGGTTCACTGGGTATAGCCAAGGTGTCTGTGTCAGCACTTAAAAGGTCATTACGCAGCGCACACTTAAACTTTAAACTATAAGAAGCATCTGGTGTTGGGTACACATCAATCTGTGTGTCACCATTGGAGTCTACACCGTTAAATGTGTAGTACTCAGGAGCGCCAGAAACAGGGGTATTAATTAAGTATTGCTCATCAAACCATACTTGAGTCTGGTACTGCATTGTAAGATTAGATGTATCGTTAATTGCGTTTAGTACTTTAACTTTGTTTTGTGATCCTGTTAATGAATAAGTATAATCATCAGCAGCCGTTGTAATTGTAAGTGTAGTTCTTAACGCTGACCAATCCCACGCAGACTCTACAAGTTTTTTAGAATCATTAACAAAATCACCTACCATTTTGCTATAGGTGTTAGCTGTTACGTTATCTACCTCATCTTCACGTAGGCGTCTAAGTACATTGTTTACTAAATTTAAATAAGTCATACTTTGCTACCTGTCATCATCCCACCAATAACATCTGTTATAAGAAGGTTATTAAGTACTTTAACGTAATCTATTTGAGGAGCTTGAGGAATTTGTGAAAATTGAGGCGCTGCATAATTAAGACTCATAGGAGTAGAAGGAGAAAAGTTATTTGTCCCCATGTTATTACCGCCCATCATTCCAGAAGAACTTAAATTTTGGTCAACGCTTCCTAAATTTTCTTGGGTAGTAATAGGGGTGTTATCAGTTGTTACTACGTTATCAAATTCTCCAGTAGGCCCGCCGTAATAATTATCAAAACTAGGAGCACCTTCAGGTAGAGGCTCTTGAGGGTCACCTTTAGTATTAACAAACCCCATAGTTCCGAGGTAAATCCAGTCACCTTCTTCTCCAGTGTTAGGATTAAAAGTATACCTAACTCCCGGTTCACCTTGATAAATACCGTGACGGTTACGGGTTGTTCCTTCGTACTGAGGAGACTCGTCTACAAAACCCATTGTCCCAAGAAAACGAAATGTTCCTCGTTGTCCAGTGTTAGGGTTTACGTCATAAGTAACTCCGGGTTGTCCTGAGTAAAGCCCATTAGGAAGCTGAGTAACGCCCGGAATATTTGCGGGGTTGCCACCATACTTTTCATTTATATATAAAGGACTATATGCCTTTTGTTCTTCAGGTGTCATAATTAAACAATCCCGTCAAATAAATTTGTTTTTTGTGGAGGAGGGCTAAGACGGTTTTCAAGATTTAATAAACCTTGCGTCCAATCGCCTTGAAAAATTTCCAAAAGAGGAGGCACTGGTGGAGCATCATAACTAAGTGTTTTTATGCTTCCTTTATAAGGGGAACGAGAAAGCATCCCTTCTTTTCCACTACCATCGCCGTTGCCTTTACCATCACCGCCCTCGCCTTCTCCTGTACCATCATCACCTTTACCGTCGCCGTTTTCACCAGACTCACCCGACCCATCATTGCCGTCACCAGTTGTGTTCGGATCATCGCAATATTTATCGTAATAAATTTGACCAAACCCATATTCTTCTGGACGGCCTTCTGAACAAAGTTGATCTGTAGAATCAGTTGGCGTTGTGTCTGAAGGAGTGTCAGTTGTATCTGTTGTTGTATCTGTTGTTGTATCTGTTGTTGCATCTGTTGTTGTATCTGTTGTTGTATCTGTTGTTGTAGCTGTAGGGGTATCTGTTGTTGCATCTGTTGTTGTATCTGTAGGGGTATCTGTTGTTGCATCTGGAAGTGTTATGTTAGGCCAGCCAATAATATCCCTAGCAGGGTTGGTGGTAACAATGCACGCACCGTCTTTTTTAACCCCTACATCTCCATTAGGCAGGCGGCAGGCGCTTCCATTGTCAGGATAATCTACAGTAGGTTCCTGAGTAGGGGTTGTTTCAGTTGTCGAGCCAGTTGCAGTACCATCCGCTGTGCTTTCAGTATCATCCCCTTGACCTTCGCCCTGATTATCACCACTAGTATCAGCATCATTGTTATTAGGGTTGTTTTCCCAAGGGTTAGAGTAAGTCCCATTATCCCAATCAATCTCTTGAGTTTGTCCGGTAGCAGAATTTTTAATAACCCAAACACCACTCTGGCCCCATACCCCTGTACCAGAAACAACCACCCAGCCACCAAACCCGTCTTCATCGTTCCATATGTCAGGGTTATTGTTAATCGGTACATCACCAGAGGGGCCAGTAAGAACAGGCCAGTTATTAGGATTTGAACCAGTGGGGCTACCACCTGAACTGCCAGAAGTATTAGATGGGGCGTCTGTTGTTGAGCTTGTGCTAGTTGAGGTATTAGTAGAACTTGTATCGCTTGAAGTATCTGCGCTACTAGCACCACCACCACCCGCTTCAGTTTCCGGTTTGTAGGGAGGAAAAGATACATACTGTGTTCTATCAACACTGTAGTTCCCCTCAGACATCACAGTTCCGGACTCTGTGTGAACAATATCTCCATTAACAATGCTGTATATAGAAGGCAAGTTTCGCGTGTTCCATACAACATTTCCGTCAGAATCTACGCCTTCGCCATCACCCTGAAATGGCTGGTTTGGTGTGCTGTCAGGCCCACCAGTCAGGTTAACTATTACATTTGACCACTCGGGACTGTTTATGATGTCGTTCCATTCATTATAGCCGCCACTAGCAGTGCCTACGCCTCCCAACACTCCAGCAGTGTCTATAAACTGAGGAATGCTCATCCCGAATTCACTTGCGGCTCCTTTTATTAAAGAGTCAATAGTAGTTCCGGGGGACACTAAACCAAGAAAAGCATTTGCCAGTTGTCCAGTTACCGCGCCAATAGCGTAATCAACAACAATATTGCCTATTACCTTGCTCCAATCATGGTCATCGACCTTGAAAGCCTTGTGATAATTAGAACCATTAAACCTAAAAACATCACCATCACTGTTTTGATACACCTGCTGTATGCCGTACTTACTGGCTAAGTCAGACGTTAGCTGTGCGTTTTGCTCATTAACCCTCTGCCTTTCTTCTAGGACAATTGCGTTTATAGCGTCAGCGTTCGGCCCTCTTCCCTTGTGGCCTTGCCTATATAGCTCATCACCATCTAGCTTAGCTATGTCACCAGACTCAACTAAGGCTTGTCGCTCAGACAGATACCCCATATATGCTTCATAAGTTAGGTCTGGGTTAGCCTTCTTAAAGTATCCCATGCCCTGATCTGCATCCCAGTAGGATCTGATCTGTGTCTCTGTGTAAAAACCCTTGTTGTCTGCATCACCAAGGGAGCTTTGACCTCCACGGCCTAGCTCTGAAGGAGGATCAAACCAATACAGTTTCTCTCCTGCTTCGTTGTAATACCCACCATCTTCCCCAACAATGTATGAAGACCCAACAACATTAGGATATGTGCTGGGGTCGGAGGGGTTTCTGTCACCAAAACCAGTAGCTTCATACCAATCTAAAACGTCTTGATATGTTGTGCCTTGAAAAGATCCGGTGCGGGTAGACTGTTCTTCCTGCTCTGCCGCCATAGTAGAATCAGCAAACATAGTATTTGCAGTAGTGTCTTGAAAAATGTCTAGCTCTAAGGCCATCTATTTTTTCCCCTTCAGGGCCAACAGCTTGTCAGCACCACGAATACCAAAGGATGCAGATACTGCCATGAATAACAAATACTGATACCAATCAGGAAGCCTGTTAAGCTCACTGAAGGCAAGACCAATGCGGTCTATAATCTCTACGTCATTCATCCCAATACCCCACATAAGCGCAACTACAGGCGCTGAGAGCAACAAAGTAAACCACTCGTCCTTCCATGAAGTAGCACTGGCAGACGCCATAAGCTGCTCCCAAGACGCAGTGTTTTGTATTACCTGCATCCTAGCATCGTGTACTGCTTTCTTCTCTTCGGCCTTGTTCTTTAACGCTTGACCAAGAAGACTAGCAATAGGTGATATGAGTGCTTGCCACATATACTACCTCACCATGTAAACAAGTATAGACGCACACGCGCTAACGGCTACCCAGAAGAGTCTCTCTGCGTTTTTGACAGAGCCTGAGTTAGCCACTACATCTGTTGTTAGCTCTCTCAGATCATCCTCCTGATCGTCTAGTCGCTTCTCGTGCCTGTCCATGCGCTTAAACACAGACAGCATTTGCTCTTCAACCCTTGCAATCTGTGATACCGCTTCAGTTAGTTTGTCGAGCTTTTGCTCAATCCGGTCGAGCCTATGTTCTTCTAACATTTGATACCGCCTTTAGTTAGTTGGTTTAGTAGGCCACGTTACCGTTGTTGGAAAATCTTCCTGCTGTGGTATATCCCGTAGGTCTTGACGATATGTAGTTATTTCGTTAGACATGGTTACATCAGACAAGCCATAGTGATCTGTTTCTCGTAGCAACGAGTTGCGTTTTATACGGGCAACATTAGCTTTTTCTTCATCACTTTTTTCAGAAACCGTCCATGTTTGTGTAATGGCATCATCTGTTTCCACCCACTCAAAGGTTACATTTTGTATTGCCTCATCGCAGTCTGGGGCGTCAGTATAAATACGTGGCTTTGCCACGCCGGTAGGGGACTGAAGCGCAACCTCTAGAGGTAGATCAGATATGTTTTCCCAAAAACTCTTAGCTCTTTCTGCGCCATCCTGAGCTACTGTATGCAGATTCTCCTCGCTAAAGTCAGTGATATTAAAATTAATCCAGTAATCTGGAAGATCAGCCTTTGTATACTTGACCTGCAAGTGAAGTTGCTGGGGAGACGCCTTTACAATTTCATAATTAATCATTTCACACCCTTAATGTGTAACACTTCCAAGAATCGCTGTATGTGTTTGAGTTAAAAGATGATGGATCTTCAGTCGTGCTGGTCGATGTAATTTTGTAAGCAATGGCTACTGAAGATCCCGTGACGCCGTCCCGTGTGCTAGACGTAGTGTGCGCTGTCGCGGCACTTGTATAGCCAGAAGGAGCGCCCATTGTTTGCTCATCATCATCTAAAAAGGCTGCTGCTATAATTAGCTTTGTCCCGCTAACCGACGAAAGAGAAGCTGGGTTTGGATTTTCGCCACTGCCGGTACTGGCTATTAAGTTCAAAACGCTACTATTTGTGTTTCTGAAAATTGCGGCACCAATTGAGAGCGCCCGCATCTGGTTGGTTGCGTTATATGTGTTGCTAAAATACGGATTTGAGTTTCCAGACTGCCAGTAGCCATAGGCCAAGATATAGGCGGGGAGGCTTGTGTCAAAAGAAGTCGAGCCAAGTCCTTCATCTGCGACGAAGGTGTACGGATTCTTAATAGTCATTGTCATGCCCGTGATTGTGAGATATCGTGCGTCGTCTCCAAAAAGATCTGCACAACAGGCGATGACTACAAAGTCCCCTACTTGAACGCCTGCGCTTACTACGTCTATTGCCTGACTAGAACTATCAACGTGTTGTATGTCTGGGTGATTTCTTGATATAGATCCAACAAATGAGGCGCTAGAACTTGCACCATAAAAATCAGAAAACTCCATTTCAGCCCCAGAACTTGCGCTAATTAAACCGCGAATATCAGAGTCGTTAATTGTTGCTTCAGACCCTGTTGAACCGCCTGCCTCAACGTGAATATCGTCAAGGCTTATTTGCCCACTAGACTGAAGTGCCATTCTTTAAAGCCTCCACTTCTGCTCGCAATTCAGACACAGCGTTGATTAACACTGCACACAGCTTTTCATAGTCAACTGTTTTATAAACAGTTTCT
>Ga0181416_1000281_pt1 | contig 13292 bp, 13 predicted proteins | sample 39SPOviralmetaG_FD_130141 | JGI IMG/M metagenome (GOLD analysis project Ga0181416, IMG submission 130141) | Marine viral communities from the oligotrophic San Pedro Time Series (SPOT) site, San Pedro Channel, CA, USA - 39 SPOT_SRF_2013-01-16 | ecosystem: Environmental > Aquatic > Marine > Strait... | reverse complement strand
TGTTGTTGTTCTGTGGGTTGGTATTCGCCGTCATCAGTGCCTTCCGCTTCAGTAGCAGCACTTTTCATTTTTTCATTAGCCTCGCTTTTTGCATCTCTATCTGTGGTAGTTTCAGGTGATTTGTCTTTTTTGAAATTACTATTTGTAAGAGTTGTCCACTCATTGCCTTCGTCATTTTGAACATAAACATTTTGAATCAAATCTTTTGGTATAAAAACACTTTTTAAAATGTAACCGATACATTCATCAAGGTAAGCAATAAATTCAGAATCCTTATTTTTTTCCCATGTTTTAACATTGGGTTTACCAGCAACATTTGGTAAAGCTTTAAGTATGGTTTCGCATTTATTTACAGAATTTTGTAGAGATGATAGATTTTTACGATCGACAGCGGTCGGTTCGCATTCACTTTCGCTAGCACATGTAGCATTTGAAAAAGCGGCTAGAATAAGTCCTGAAAGTGGATAGTCTTTATATTTGCGCATAAGTTCAGCTACCCCAACTTTATTATCCTCCCCTCCCACCATTTTATCCTCAATAAATTTAACTTTTCGGTTTCCACCAGTAACTCTTCTTTTAAAACTTTGTTTTTGATTCTTTTTGTGCTTTTTATAAGAGGACCGAACCATATCTAATTATATTATTTGGATATTTTTAATTAGATGGATGGACAATATTAAAAATTGATTTCTGAAAGACATAAACAGAAACCAATAAACAAAAATAGTCATGGAAAATACAACACCCCAATTAACCGAACAGTATATTAAAAGTCTATCGGACAAAGAATATCAAGCATATATGATTGCTAAATCGCATCTAGGCTCTTCGTTTGACCTAGAAAAGAGTATAGGATTCCTAGAATGGAAGAAAGTTCAAGCATTATCAGAAAAGGGTGCGAATTGATTGGCGATACTATCACTAGATTTGGATGCAGTTGTTTCAGGGTTACGCCACGATTTAAAGTCGCTATATTTCATAGGTTTGTCGGAAACGATTTGAGTTTGTGGAGAAAGTTTCACATTCTCCAATCCTTTTTTGTTCAAGATGGAAAAGTTATACATTTTGCCCAAGGAAATGAATTTATTTTGGGTAGTATTTTCGACAGATTTCGCCTCGTTTTGTTTACTGTCGATGTTTTTACGTTCATTGGATTTACGTTCATTGGGTTTATCGCCAGTATATTTTTTCAATTTTGCAAAGGGACCTTTTTTCACATCAATTTTCGGTTCTTTTTTCTTCGATTCATCCAAATTGTGTATAGTAAGGAAAGGAGTTTTATTCCCATCAGGAATAATCGAATCGTCTAAAAAGAAGTCTCGGCAAGAGAATACTCTCACATATTTCATCGCAACAGCATTTAAAATAGAATAAGAGATAGAAACATCAGAATAATAAGCGAATGCATGTTTGTATGCATCATAATGCATTGTAACATTACCTCGAGGAGTAGATTCAAATAAAATGCGACTCTTCCATGTAGATTCTAAAACATTGTCTTTTTCAGAAATCGCCTTATTGTATTCTTCTTTGTTATAAAAGGATTTTTCGATGTTTTCATTATGTTTGTTGCAATGTAGTTTGCCCGAGTAGGTAGATACGAATGCGTTTTTTTGTTGTAGAATGTATTCTTCTTCAGGGGACAACTTTTCTTCTTCTTCAACAATTGGTTGTTTATTCTGTGAAAAATGACGAAAAATAAAATAAGATGCACATGTGAAGGATACACCTATAATTGTATGTAAAATTATATTATTCGAAGGTTTCCATTTACAAGTCATGGTATATTTAATACGATTATATGGATTTGTGATATCTGACTAATCGATGTGTCCGAACCATAAAATAGACTTGCGTTTCATGGATTCGTCTACAATATCGGCATGGTCACTATCGAGTAGATGTTGCATAAATTGAGGTTGGTAATTTTCGAGTTTGTTGTTTAAACATTTGCGTTCAACCGATTGCTTTGAAAACACCCGATAGTGGTAACAAATCATAAAAGCATCTTTAATATCATTTTCGCGTAATTTGGAGTAAAAGGGGGAAATAGTAGCAGGTGTATTATTAATACTATCAACACAGTTGATACGATTCATATTGATATTTTTATTACACGGATGATGTAGGTTGAGTTGTGAGAATTTGGAGCATCGTGTGAAGCATTTCACTTCAATTTGTTCAAATCGACATCGTCCTTTTGCCCAGTTAGCGGGGTGTGGGTGACGTAGATCGTGATTCCATCGGTATGTAATGTGTTGTAAAATGGAGGGTGGGTCGACGCTTCGTTTATTGCAAGACATCATAACCCATGGGACTTTAACACAGTCGGCTTTGCGAAACGTGGTTTCAAGTTCATAACGAATTGTATATTCTCCGCGTTTACGTGTCGAAACGAATTCGTCGCAATCGACAAAAAGAATCCATTCGTTTTTCTCGCGAATGTTACTATAAAGTCGATTAACGTCCAAGGTTTGTCTTTGTTTGAATGAATACGAGTTTACTATAGTTACATTCGGATTATCCACGATTTTTTGCGAAATAGGTATGGTAGAATCAGTGTCGTATAAAACGTAAATGTGGTCGACACCTTCAGAGAAATAATAATTAACAAATTCCTCTAAAAATGGTTCGTTTAAATATCGTGTAATAACAGATAAAAAATACATATATACAAGTGTTACATAAAGGTGTAACGATGTCTACTTAAAGGTCGGATACTTCTTGTTTTCTAACATTAAATAGGTCTTTAATTTCTTTATCTAAGAAAGGGACTTCAATACGGTCATAAGTTTTGTATGGATTGTCGGGATGCATACAAACCAGATATAATCCAGTAACTTTTTTACCATATTTGAGTTCAAGAATGGCTCGATAAACATTAAGTTGGAGTGAATAATGCCAGAAATTGGTGTCTGGAAGGTGAGCGATACAGGTTGTTTTTGCGAATTTTCCGAAACCACTTTCGTAAGATATTTCCTTGCATCGTTTCCAGTCGTATATCTGGAGAGTTCCGTCGGGGTTTTCGAAAATCATATCAATGGAGCCGGATAATTTGAGTTCTTCATAATACACGCACCATTCTGTGCGGTATGGTTTTAATTCAGGAAAGTCATTCACGAATCGTTGAAACCATTCATATTCAATACTGGAGTTGGAAACTACCATTTCGTTGTAAAAGCATTCGATATCATAATGCATTTTGGTGCCGGCTTCTGCCGCTTGGTCGCGATTGTTGTCCCAATCGGCTTTGATTTGCTCTCGGGTCATTCCGAAATATTTGTAAGTAGGGTCTTTCATTCTGCGCCCTCGAAGCATATTCGTGATAATGGCGTCTGCATCAAATTCTTCAAAATGGTGATGATTCCATGTGGTGACGGAGGTATATCCTTGTTTTCCATGAACAGTATAAATATGCGGTCCTTCATCGAAAGTAATGAATTCGTCACGTGGGTGTGCATTTTTCTTCGCTAAGAAATCGGGTGGGGGATTAGTCATTATAAATACTAGAATATGGTTTTAATGCAATATTAAAACGAATAAAAAACATTCAATTTTATAAATAATCAATATTCCGACTTAAACCTGTATTTTTCGAAGGCGCACGCATTTTAAATTGTCGATTAAGACACGGTCTCCGAAGATCTTCCGTTTACTCAATAAATATTGAGCGAATGAATTAACTCTGTGTCTATAGACGGAGTAATCGGATTTACTTGTAGTTAAATAAATGTTATATAATGGAACTTCACCTAGTATTCTATCCATGATTCTGTTATGATTGAAATATCGTTTGAGTTCCTTCATACATTGTTTAAAGTCGATGCGGTATCGGTCGTCATATGTCCAAATAAGGTCCCATAGCACCTTTGGTAGTCGATAATACCTAGAGTGTAGTGTTTTTAAATAACGTGGTCTAATGTATTTAGTTGTTTGCATATTGCGTGTGTATATGTTTTGTAAAAAAAACATATATCAATTTTATCATACATAGGTCTTATTATACACATTCATATTCGACATTGTGAATAAAATCTTGTGCGATACGAGAGAATATCCATTTGCGGAGTTCACTGCGTCTACGTTCTTCATAATTATGTCCACACCCATTAATTTTGCGCATATTTGAAATATTTTCCTGTTTATCTTCGTCGGTTGCTCGAATCGTTTGAGCATTTTCTTGTTGCCATTTTACGAACGTTTCTAAGAATCGATGTGCAATTCGGTCAATCCATTTAGAATAGGTAATCGAGTCAAGAGTGCGCCATTTAATAGATGCAGGTTCGTCGTCAGTATAAGACCAAATATAAATGGTGCCGGGTTTTTGTGTAAACGCGCAAACTGGAATATGAGTATTATTATTCGTGAAATAATCGTGAAGGCTGAGTTTCATACCTTCTGTAATATCAAGATTGAATACGCCTTGAAGATGGTCAAATGTTACGTTGGTAACTTTGCACCATAAGTTGAATGGTGTCGCGGGTTTTGGTCCCGATGGACTATTAAGCCATTCCAGAATAACCTTACGTTTGCGAGTCATAGATTGACTTTTTAGCTGAAGTATTTCAGTTTCCATAGATTGAACTTTTAACATTAAATGTTGAATGAGTTTGAACTGTTCCTGTGGAGAGGGAAGTGTTTCGAGTAAATCGGTGTCGCGGTCGTGTTGTTTTTTACTACGAGATGATAATTTGCATGTGGTTGCATGTAAGGCGCATAAATCTTTAAATTTAAAACGGCGATCACAATACCTGCAATTAACCCCATCATGGTTCATATTAATGTTATTTGTCTTGTTTTGATATTCTAGATTACCAATTCAATTTTGTCTAATCATACAAAAAAAATACTTTGGATATAGTATATTACAAATGAGTAAATATTTCGACCAAAAAGATTTATTCATGGGGCCAACCGTGACGCAACACAATGGACATATGGTGATGACGGATGTAGTGCCTCCAACGAAGACCAAATATTTGACTATAGATACACGATTTCACGACGATTATCAATCTGGGACAATAGCAAACTATAATATTTCTTTACCAGAGCGAATTAATGATGTAAAGAGTATACGTGTTACGAATGTTGAAATACCGATAACCTATTACAATATATCTGCAAATCGTGGTAATAATACGTTTTCATTATCTATTTTGAACAAGCGGGCGGTTATTGTGATACCGGATGGTCAATATGATAAGGACGCTCTTTCAGCAAAGATAAATACGGAAATTATGCTCATGACGTCTCCTTTTACATCGATAATATTTTCTATAGAAAATAGTCGAGGATTGTTTATTAACAAGGGTGAAAAAAATGATTGTATAATCAATTTCGACGTAACAAAGAATGCGATAAGTGCTACAAATAAGATGGCTACTATGGGTTGGTTGTTGGGTTTTCGTTCAAAGGATTATACAATAAGTTCGTCGTCGGGGATTACAGGGGAATCGTTTGTAAATTTGATTGGTACAAGGTATTTGTATTTGGTCGTGGACGAGTTCAAAAATGGGAATCCCCATTCGTTTATAAGTCTATCCAGAACATCTGAGTTATCGAGTCAACAAATTATCGCCCGAATATCGGTGGATGATCGAAAATACCCATTTGGTTCAATATTGGTAGCAGATGATTATGGAAGTTGTAAAAGTGATACTCGTCAATATTCGAATGAGGTAAATATTCAACGTATGAATGTAAGATTAGTAGATGATTTGGGAACAATAATCGATTTAAACGGAATGGACTTTTCCTTTTGCTTAGAGTTGAAGCATGTATAAATAGAAAATTGATTTATAACGATTGATAAATCCGTTTATTATATAAAATGGATTTATCATTGGAACAACAATATGCGTTTGACCGGTTTAAACGCGGTGAAAATATATTTATGACCGGTCAAGGGGGGACTGGAAAAACGCGACTGATTGAAAAATTTGTGGAACATTGTATATGTAATAATACGCCATTTCAGGTGTGTGCATTAACTGGGTGTGCTACGATTTTATTACCCGACGTATGTAAAGCGCGAACCATACATTCATGGAGCGGCATTAAATTGTGCAAAGGAGACAATCAAAGAATTGTTTCAAATGCATTAAAAAATCGTGCGGTGAAATCGGGATGGAGAAAGGTTCGTGTGTTGATAGTAGATGAAGTGAGTATGATGTCTGTAAAGATGTTGGAGGTCTTGGACACAATTGCTAGGCGAGCCCGTTCGATGAATTATTTACCGTTTGGTGGGATACAAGTCGTATTTGTGGGTGACTTTTACCAATTACCACCCGTAGGAACAATGGGCGATCCAACAACAGAACAATTTTGCTTTGAGAGTGAATTGTGGTCGAAAATAATTCCCCCAAAGAATCATATTGAATTAAAGACTGTGTTTCGTCAAACTGATGTAAAGTTTAAAGAGATATTGTCGCAAATTCGAACAGCAACCTTGACTGATTCAAATATTAAAATATTAGATGGATATGTGAAGCGTGAATATAATCCGGAAAAATACAATGGGTGTGTGCCTCCCAAATTGTATCCGACACGTGCTAAGGCGGATTATCTGAATAACTTAAGATATTCGCAATTAGAGGGTCAAGAATACGTGTATGAATATAAGCGCCGAGAATTTGATGAAAATGATAAAAAGTCCGGTGAATCAGATTCAAAGGAAATAAAGGTGAAGGAATGTATATCGCGAGAAGATTTTGAATATGAGTGTGACCAATTAATGAATACATCATCATTTCAAGAAGTGTTGGAATTGAAGGTGGGTGCCGTGGTGATGTGCACTGTTAATTTAGATATGGACAATGGAATATGTAATGGTTCTCAAGGAATTATAACGAGTATAGATGAGACGGCATTGGGTAATTATCCGGTAGTAAAATTCACCAATGGTGTAGAACGAACAATAACCCCACATTATATACAGTCGGAGGAATATCCGAGTGTATCTGTAGGCCAAGTCCCCTTATGTTTGGCGTGGGCGATGACTATTCATAAAATTCAAGGGGCGACATTGGCTATGGCGAGTATAGATGTGGGTGGTCAAATATTTGAATATGGTCAAACGTATGTAGCGCTGTCTAGAGTGCAATCGTTGGACGGTTTATATTTGAGTGCGTTTAATTCTTATAAGATTCGTGCAAATGAAAGCGTTATGAGATTTTATGCAAGTTTGCCCAAATTAGAATATAAAATTGAGGATGACCCATTTGAAAAATTTGCTTACAAGGAAGATGAATTACGTGAAGAAGAATATGTAGACCCGAATATTAAACGTGTTCGTCTTTGATATGTTTTAATTTAAATATTGACTGTGATTTCGGTTTTCGAATGGGCTGTTGAACATTTTTTTGTTGCGTAGGCTTCTGTATTTGGGGTATAATCGGCCGTTGGATTCTGTTGTTAACGGATTGCATCGAGGGTATTTTTCCATTACGCTTACGTAGTTCTTTATAATATTTATCCATATCGCGTTCTTCGTGACCATTAATACGAACACGATTGAAATGAAATGGTATATACACGATATTCCATCGAAAACGCCGCGTGATGATATTATATTGAAAACGTTCCGAATGAAGTGGAAAAACGCGACTATATTCATACATTTCATTGAACATTTCACTATATTCTTTCAGATTGCACGGTTTAAGAATAGCAAGTCGGTCATTTAATTGTGGAAAAAGGTGGAAATTGGGTGTGCATATTCTGTTCTTATGTGTATTATGAAAATATCGAATATCAATACTGTTTAAATACCTGACGTCTGGTCGAAGATATACGATATAATCGAATGTTTCGTTACTATTTTTCACCATAATTCCGAGTTGTTTTTTAGAATACATAGCACATACGAAGTTGTCGAGACATATATAATTAGATTCCCATGGGTCAGGTAGTGAGTGATATTTCTCGATTTGAATTTTACTTTTAATCTCGTCTTGGTCATCAATTTGAATGTAATCGGGATTTAACAATTTATATTCATCAAAATCAAGATTCATATTTACTTCACCTGTGCGTGGATTGTGGTATTTAGTCGACATTGTGTATGTGTGCATAAAAATGGTGTATTCGATTTCAGACTGTTGTAGCGGTTGCAATACATGTTCTTTTATACTATTTATTGTATGTTTAAGGCTTCTAGTTAATCCCCAAAAGCAGAGAGCAACTTTCATTTATATTTGAGCTATAAAATATTTGAAGGGTTATAACGATGTTAAATGGTTATTTCTATTCCTATATATATTATGGTGGGTAGCAGTATACTACCGGTAGCATTACATAAAGGAGAATTATATTTTTTATTTGGTAAAGAGTGTCCATTAGAAGAAAGTGCGAAGGGTTTTTCGGATTTTGGTGGACGTATAGAAGATGGAGAGAATCCATATATCGGTGCTCTTCGCGAGGGAGCAGAAGAGTTGGGAGGTTTTCTTGGAAACGAGTCGGAATTGAAAAAAATGATAAAAGGGAATGGGGGCGTTTATCACATGAAGCAAAAAAAATATCATCTTCATTTGTTTGTAATGGAGTATGACGAAGGTCTTCCGATTTATTATAACAATCACAATAAATACATATGGGATACGGTCCCAATGGATGTGATGAAAAAATTGTATTCGGAACATCATCTGTTTGAGAAGAGCGAAATAGAATGGTTTACTTCGAATATGATGACTGAACGTAAGAAGGAGTTTCGTAATTTTTATCAATCAACTGTTGATGCTATAATAAAGGATGAATCCAAGATTCGTAAATTTGTGAAAAGTAAGTTAAAAAGGGTTAATAATGCGACTAAAAAGTTACGCTCTTAAAAGTTGTTAATAGTATGTGATGTATTGAAAAAATTTAACGTTTTTCAATACTTTTTTGCAAACTTTTTTAGAGAGTGTCGTACATCTGATATCCAATATATAAAATACAGCAAAAACAGAGAAAAATAATCGGAATGTAACATATATTAAAGTTTAAAATGGATGAGATTGATTTAGAAATCACTAATTATTCCAATAAGGATATAGAGTATTTTTTTCGACTAGATGAAATTCCCAATTATACATCGGATGATATTAATAAGCAGGTATATGAAGTGCAGACAGAATTAATGACCGACCGTCATTTCCCCAAAGCATTGAAACGAAAGTTCATGGAGTTTGTCCAATCCGCAATAGAAAGATTATATGAATCGGGTGATATACAAGCAAGTGAATCAAAAAAGCCTTTAATCCAAGATACAACATTGGATTATCCTGAACAATCATTATCATCATTATTAACCCGAAAGACGGAGATAGTGAAGCATCCAGCAACTCAATACATATATTCGGACCAAGAAACAATATTTAAGGGTGATTTAAATCCATTAAATAACCGTATTTTAACGCGAAGTTTGACGGTTGATACGAAATTTCGCGATAATTGGTCATCAACAAAAAGTAATGATTTTACAATCAATCTTCCTACCAAATTGTCCAAGGTTGCGTCTATGCATTTGACTTCCATCGAATTCCCAATCGCATTTTACAACATATCTAAGTGTTATGGAAATAATCAATTTACAATTGTGATACATGAGACAGCAACTCCTGCAACTGTAACAGAGGTATTGACTATGGAAGATGGAAATTATAGCGCAACAGAATTGGTTTCGCATATTAATACATTGCTTATTGCACTTGGAGGATTTTACAATACAATTACGTGTTCATATGACCCAAACTCGGGTCATGTAACATTTGATACATCGGATGCGGCGATAACCTCTATCGAATTATATTTTAATTTGAATAGTGCCGGTGAAGAATATACGTCAACCTCAATTACAATGCGTGCTGGATATGTATTCGGATTTAAAAATAGTTCTTACACAGGATTAAAAACATATACTTCTGAAGGTATCCTCAATCCATCACCCATCAACTATGTCTATTTAGCAATAGAGGATTTTAATCAGAATGTGAATAACAATTTTATATCAGCAATGTCGGATACTGTAAGTAGTTCTGATATTATAGCTCGTATAACGGTTGGTGATAATTATTTCGGAGTTATTAATGAGACGAATAAATCAATAATAACAGAGCCCCGTGAATATTTCGGTCCAGTGGATATATCAAGGTTGCGAATTCGCGTGTACGATGAATATGGTAGAATCTTGGACATGAACAATGCGGATTTCTCGTGTTGTCTTACCATAAAGCAGGTCTATAATTTATAATAAAATAAATCTATAATATAAATGCCTTATTCCTTGAGAAAGGTTCCAAGAAAGAATTGTTATCGAGTCCGAAACACGAAAAGCAAGCGAATTATGGCGAAATGCACAACAAAGGAACTTGCTACGAGACAAATGCGTTTGTTGCGTGGAATACAAAATAGTCGAAAGTTTGCAAAACAAGTTCGTCAAGGTAGGACTCATACTCGAAAAAAGAGGAAATAAAAAGATTTCTGAATGAATATAAACTTTATATGATGTTATATGTATCATATAATGCACAAAATGCACAAAATGAGCCAAGAACAACGATGCGTCTTGGACTATATACGTGGAGATTTGAACGTAATCGTAGATGCATGTGCAGGTTCCGGTAAATCGACAACTATATTATCAATAGCAAAAGAGTTAACTGGAAAAAAAATACGTCAATTTACTTATAATTCGATGTTGCGTCATGAAATAAAGGAAAAAGTTCGTGAATTGGGTATATCAAATTTGGAAGTGCATACATATCATAGTTTTGCAGTAAAACATTATTCAGATGGAGCGCATACAGATACAGGAATCCGAAAAATAACGAGGGACAATATGGAACCACGTAACCCGATACCATTAGTAGATATAGTGGTAATTGATGAAAGCCAAGATATGACTCTATTATACTTCGAATTGATAGTGAAAATGGCGAAAGATATGTGTAGCTTGGACAATCCGTTAGTAAAAGATGAACCACATAAGTTTCAACTATTAGTTCTTGGAGATTACATGCAAGGGTTGTATGAATTTAAGGGCGCAGACATACGTTTTTTGACGAAAGCAGCGGATATTTGGCGTAAATTACCCTATCTGGTAACATCGAATTTTCAACAATGTTCATTAAAGACGTCATATAGAGTAACGAATCAAATGGCTAAATTTGTAAATTGTGATATGTTAGGTGAAGATAGATTGGTAGCTTGTCGCGAAGGAACACCGGTGGTTTATATTCGTCGTTCGAGATATCAGATAGAGAAAATTGTGGTTTATCAGATACAGCGTCTCTTGGCTGAAGGTGAAAGTCCTTCGGATATATTTGTATTGGGAGGCTCAGTGAAAGGTGCAAATAGCAATATACGTCATATGGAGAATGTATTAACCGAGGCGGATATTCCGTGTCATGTCCCGATGATGGAGACAGATGTGATGGACGAGCGTGTGATAAACGGAAAGGTAGTATTCTCGACATTTCATACAGTAAAGGGTCGTCAACGTAAATATGTGTTTGTAGTCGGTTTTGACCAAGGATATTTCTACACAGCGCGAAATATACCCAAGGACACGTGTCCGAACACATTGTATGTTGCGTGTACAAGAGCAACTCATGGTCTTTATTTGTTAGAGAATGATAATTCGAGACCATTAGAGTTTTTAAAACGTGGACAACCCGAGATGAAACAGAGTGAACATATAGACTTTAAAGGGATTCCACAGAGTATATTCCATGAACCTGTCCAAGAAGAGGATCCAAACATAGTAATAATACCTACATATCATGTAACACCAACCGATTTGATAAAATTTGTTCCAGAATCGGTGATAGAATATGTAACTCCAATCTTGGACACAATATTTATACAAGAGGTAGAACCTACAGAAGATATGGAGTTTGATATACCAAGAATCGTGCAGACAAGGAGCTCTTTATTTGAGGAAGTTAGCGATTTAAATGGAATAGCATTACCTGCGATGTATTATGATGCTATACAAGGAACAACAACTGACGGAGAAGATGTTTTACGCGATATAATACGAGTGGGTGTCCAAGATATGCGCGAAAATAGTCATCAGTTTTTAAGACAAATGGTGAATGCACTACCAGAAAAGTGTGAAACGCCTGGTGATTATTTATTCTTGGCGAATGTATCGGTCGCAATCCAAGAAAAATTGTATTCGAAATTAAAACAACTAGAACGAGATGAATATAATTGGATAAGTGCTGAAATGAAGGAAAAATGCGTGTCTAGATTGAATGACCATCTTGGACACGAGTTTAATAGAGATGATAAAAAGAGGGGTGAAGTGGAAAAACTCCTCATACATTACGTGCACGAGACAGAACATTCACTGGTAGATGCCGCATTATACCCATATTTTAGTTATGAAAAAAGATTTAGATTCTGTGCTCGTGCAGACCTAGTATCAGATACAACATTATGGGAGTTAAAATGCACGAGTAAGATAACATTTGAGCATAGAATGCAGGTAGTAATATATGCATGGCTTTGGAGAACATTATATCCCGAAAGTCCAAGAAAAACCCAAGTATATAATCTAAGAACTGGTGAAAAACTGAGATTAGATGCATCAGATGCAGATTTAACGCGGATAATAGTATCTTTATTAAGAGGAAAATACGAAGAACCTGTAGTATTAGAAGACGAAGAGTTTATTGAACAGTGTGAAGATATAATAAAATTGAAATAAAGTAATCATTGTTAATTATTATAATAATCTTGGACATGACGACTGATAATCAATTGGAAACAATTTTTGAAAAAACGAACAAAAATGAATATACGGAACAAACAACATGTTATTTAATAACACCTTCATATAAAAAGTCAGTATACGAGGAACTTATGTATATTAAATATTATGGTGATATTCGAGTATCCTTGAAGGTTACAAAAATATGGAGATATGGTGAGTTTCATGTGGATCTAACTGATTCAGAATCAAAAGAAATTGTTAAACTTAATGAGGTTAATCTAAACGAATATTATACGGAGGTTGTATGTACTAATAATTTATATGATTATGATGCAGAGGTTATTGATATTGATAAGTATGATGAAGAACTACAAAAACAAATTAATCTAGACGTATTTGAGGATGTTGATAATGAATCACCTTACGATGATGCAGAACTAGTGGATGAACATGAATGGGAGTTAGACGATACTCTATATAGTATAGTTGGAGGTGTAGAACTTGACGATGTTAAAAGTGAAGATGAAAGTGAGGATGAAAGTGAGGATGAAAGTGAGGATGAAAGTGAGGATGAAAGTGAGGATGAAAGTGA
>Ga0181416_1000278_pt1 | contig 13442 bp, 16 predicted proteins | sample 39SPOviralmetaG_FD_130141 | JGI IMG/M metagenome (GOLD analysis project Ga0181416, IMG submission 130141) | Marine viral communities from the oligotrophic San Pedro Time Series (SPOT) site, San Pedro Channel, CA, USA - 39 SPOT_SRF_2013-01-16 | ecosystem: Environmental > Aquatic > Marine > Strait... | reverse complement strand
TATAGTATAAGATTTATTTTTTAGAATATAATTGTTGCTCGGAGACACTGTGTCCCATCTTCGAAGCAATTTCTTGTTTTTCTGCTAGATTAGGTGGAAAGTGATGACTAATAAAAACGTGGCGAATTAGATTTAAACCTATCTTTTTTCCTGTTTTTTCAAAGACTCTGTTCATAAACTTACTTAGACCGTTGGCTGTCATAGGCTTTTTTCTATTATTAACTAGTATATATCCGTGCTTATCTACTATCTTGAACCATTTATTTAAAACTTTATTTAATTCTTTTCCAACTGGTATTTTTTTTAATCCATACTTCTTTTCAGTTTTATAATCTCCTAGAGAGAAAAATTTCTCTTTTGAATTTACTTTAACAATATAATTATTTTTTAATTCCTTTTCATCTAATTTAGAATATTCTTTACCACAAATTATTTTCATATCGTGGAAGTCAGCTCTCATCGGTGGATTTTCTGGATCACCGATATATAAAAACCCTGCTACATATTTTTGAATCTGGTCAAATTCTTTAGGTGTTAGTTTCTCTTTTGTCCAAAGTCTAAGCCTATTAATTTCTCTATTTTGTCTTTTTATCTCTTTAATTAGTTCTGGTAATTCAATCCAATTAGCAAGTTGAGATTCTGATTTTTGTTGAGATTGAGAAATCTTTTGATGTTCTTCTGCTAGTTTATTCATATGTTCTGTGTAGAAATCAATTAAATTCTTCTTTGCTTTTATAGCTTTTAAAATAACTATGATAGTTGCTAGATATGTTTTTTTAGTATTTAGTTTTTTCTTATCTAGTGCTTTCATTATATTCCCACCGTGTTGAAGAAATATTAAATTATTAATTTTAGAAATACCAACTTCTTTGGCTAGTTTATTTAAATTAGAAATATATGTCTTGACTGATGATTCTCTTAAATTAGGTCTAGCTTCAGTGATTAAATCTTTTAATTTAATGTTATAATCCATTTTGTTTTATTCTTAATTATTAATAATATTTTATTTTTTGTTTTTATATCTTTTTAATTATTATAATATTAACTATGCTTTTAAGTTGTCCCATTTGTGAAGGTTGGAGTATCTATAGTGTTTGTTCTGATTGTCGAAAGATCAGACATTATATGAGTATTTATTCCAAAGAAAGAGTTATTGAAATACTAGATTCTATTTTATCTAGAACTCAAGACAAACAAGAAAATAAATTAAAATGTGAAAAGACAAAAGATATAATCAAAAAAAGTGAAGAACTCCTTGATAAGAGCGATTTAATGAATGAATTGAAGGCTAAACTAAAAGAAAATAAAAAGATAATGTAAATGAACTGATGACGAAAATGACAAAAAAGTGTCATAGATTTTAAAAAGTGTCATAAAAGTGTCATTGTGGATTTTATACTACTATCCTTAATGATTTATTCTATTTTCTTCTAATCGATGACGAAATGACACTTTTTTTGAAAAAAGTATTTTTGTAAAAATTAAAATTAAATTAGTAATAAATTGTTAGTAAAAAAAAAAATAGAAAAAACAGAGTTTGTCATAAAAAGTGTCATAGATTAATCATTTATCCTTACAACTCCAGAAATACCCCTTAATGACATATCTCTAAACTTTAAATTAACGTCATCAAAAACGCCATATATGACACTTTTGAATTTATGAAATGACATTTGAAGATTTGATTCTTTCAGTATCTCTCTCAGTTCATTATTACTTATAATATCATTATTTCCCCCCTGAACGAATAATTTTTTTACTATTGATTCAGAAGAATTTGAATTGTCTTGAATCTCATCTAATTCCTCTTTTAATGATTTTGGATATTCTAAAAACTCTCTATTATAGTATTTTATTAACAATAATATTAGCTGATTCCTTACTTTTTCATCTTCTAACCATTTTTTTATATCTTCATCTGCATTATAATATTTGATACCATTCAATTTTTGAGAGTCTTTAAAATTTTTATCAACAAACTTACTTGATAAATGAAATTCATCGCACTTTTCCATTGTATCTAAAGGCTTAATATTCAACATATCATTAACACAAAATAATAATCCACTTTGTACTTTAAATTTAGTTTCATCCTGAAAATTCTTTCTTGCTACTAATTCGTCACCTCCTGAACAAAATTGTTTAATTCTTGATCCATCAATAAATTCTTTATCACTCATTTTAGTTTCTTGTCCTACTGCTAGTCTTCTAAATCTAAAATCTAACATAAAAGAATTATTTTTTGCTTGATCTCCATTTGTCATGGTATTAAAAAAGGATTTCATTTCAACTGGATATACATAATTTTCAAAAGCACAATTAAAACCATAGGTAATAACACCCTTTCCACAATCACGATTTCCTCTTAAAATTAAAAATTTCTTGTCTTCTACTTTACCTGCTATCGTTCTAGCTATTCTCTGTAAAAAATACTCCATTAGTTCATAATTTATCTTATCTTTTTCAAAATCATCAATACCAAAAATAGGATAAAAAACTCTCTTTAATATTTGTTCATTTAGTTTCTCATCCCATATCTCAGAATAATTCCTATCAATTCGAATAAAGGATTGAATACCATTAAAATTATCTATAAATTTATTTTTCGTAAAATCATAATAACCATTATTAAAGAGTATTTTATCTTTAGTGTTTCTTTCAATAGAATCTAAATAATTATTATCATAGGTATCACATTCACATAATATAACTTCTGAAAGTTCATCAATTTGTTTTTTTGATTTTGAAACAATAACTTCCTTTTCACCAATAAAATATAAAACCTCATTGGCTGTAATAAAATTATATAACTGTTTTTTAATGCTTTTTAACTTGGAATTAATCAAACCGTTATCGATATAAAAATGAATGTCATTAATACAAAAAAGAATTTCTTTAAAATAATCATTATAAATTTTTTTACCTAGATTGATCATATCTGAATCATAAATAAATTGTTTTTTTGTTTCTTCTATCTCTAGTATATCATCTCTTAAAGTTAAATCGTGGGGTTTAATACTCCATTTAATAAGGTCTTTTTTAGTTATCTTATTTAATTTTTTAATATATTCTTCATCTGCTTTATCAACAGTCATGTAACCATCAAACATTTTTACATTAACTTGAAAGCCGTGCTTTGAAACTCTTTCTAAAATTTCTGATTCATAGCGACATAATATAAAAGACATTAAACATCCTTTATGATTGTATATTTTACCCAGTTTTTTTAAATGATTGCTTTCTTTCCTATAGATACCTAAAAATTCAGTTTGAATATTTTTTATTTCAATATCAAATTCTTCAAAAAATTTACTTTTAATTTTCTTTATTTTTCCATCAATTTTAACATCTCTTACTCTGTTCTCTGTATTTATTGATTTAATGAATAATAGAGTCTTAACTACTGCTCTATCAAATCCTTCGTTTTCGTCAATAATATTATTTATAATATCATCTCTTTTCCTACAATATTTATTTAAATTAGAACATTCAATATCTCTATCTTTACATAATTTTAAAAGTAGTTGTAAATGACAATTAACCATATCTACATCGTAAAAAATATCCTGACATAATACACCTCTAAAATATCTATTAATTTTTTGTATACCTACTCCTTGAACAAATTTCCGTCCCTCTGTTTGATTTTTAGCACATAAATATTTTTGATTTATTTTATAATTATTTTTTTTCAATTTAATTGCTAGACATTTTATAAATTTAAATTGTTCTAGATTCCAGTAATCTTCTTCGTCAATGTTTTTTGAATCTGTCTTTTCAATAAGATTTATAAATTTATCATAGGTAAGGAAAGAAAGTTTATCAACAATATCTTTATCAGCTTTATCAAAATTCATTTTTGTTTTTTTTATATAATAATATATAATAAGATTTTAAATTAAGAAATTAATAATAATTTATTTTTAATAAATTATTTAAAAAAAATATATCTATAATATATAAAAGAAAAAAAAATAAATATGTCTATTCAAACTGATATTCGTAACTTTGTTGAAAATACACCTCCTCCTCCTGCTCCTCTTAATCCTACTCCTACTCAAAATGAAATGTATAACTACCTCCTAGGAATTGGACCTTGTCCTCGCCCTCATATTCAATTACCAAAGAAAAGAGGTAGAAAACCAGGTGGAAATAATAGATCTACTTATAGATATAAAATAACAAATCTAGAAAACAATTCCTATAAATTATATACTAGTTATAAAGCTATTGCTAAAGAATATAAAAAATCTCTTTTAACTGTTCAACTATGGAAAAATTATCCAGAAAAAATTAAAGAACAATTTAATATTAAATTAGAGATGGTTGATCTTCCAGGAATAACACAAAAAATAATGAAAGATACCTATGAACCTGAACCTGAACCTGAACCTGAACCTGAACCTGAACCTGAACCAGAACCAGAACCAGAACCAAAATCAAAATATACAGAAGTTGAAACTGAAAACTATATTAAAAATTATAAAGAACTAGAAGCAAAATATAATAAATTAAAAAACCTATATCTTGCTCAATTATAATATTTCTAATTTAAACTTTTCACTTTTTTTCTAGTTAATAAATTAATAAAATGATTAATATATGTATTTGTTCTTATAATAGATTTGAATTAATAAAACAAAAAACACTTCACTTTTTAAATAAACATTCTTTAAATGTTCTAAATAAAATATATATAATAACTCCTCAAATAGATGAGTATAAAGAAAGCCTTAAAGATTATCATGTTCATTATATTAAATGTAATATCGGTTTATCTAATGCTAGACTAGCAGTCAATCAAAGCTTTCCCTTAGATTCTAAAATATGGTTTCTAGATGATGATATAGATGATATATTAACAATGAATGAAAATATTATTATTCAAAAAGAAATTGAAAAAATATTTAAAATAATGAATAATCAAAAAATATTTCTAGGTTCTATAAATCCTACCTTTAATAAGTATTATAGCAATGGATTAATTAAATTTGGTTTATATTTTTGTATAGGGGCTTGTTATTTTATGATCAATGAACAAAGGATTAGTTTTATTAAAGATGAACTAGAAGACTATGAAAGAAGTATTGAATATTTTAAAAGAGATAAAAAAGTATTAAGAAATGATAAGTTATTTTTAAAGACTAAATATAATCAAAAAGGGGGGATGTATTCAGAATATAGAGATGAACAGAGAACTAGAAGAGCAATTGAATTATTTTTAAAATATCCAGAATATATTTTATTGAATAAAAAAAAAGATTATCTAGGATTGTTATTAAGACAAACAGGTAAGAACCAAACTATACATTTAAAAGGGGTTGATTGTCAATTAACAAATTTAGTGGGTTCTTATCCTAATAAAAGATTAGATATAAAATTAAATAAAACTAAGAATTATATTTTTAAACTAGATAATAAAGTAATAGGATACTTAATTAGAAATTTATATTATCTAGGTGATTTTAAATTCTCAATGAAGGAGAACCAAAACAGTGGGGACATTGCTGGAAAGGTTACTAAAGAAAAAATACAAAAGAATGCTTTGAAATATTTTGATGAATTGGAATTTAGTAAATCTGGAACTAGAACAAAAAGAACTGATAAACATAAATTTGAAATGAGTAATACCATAAAAAGAGTTAGTGGATTAATTTCCTTAAATGATAAAATTCAAAACATATATAATAGTATAAAGAATTACAATGTCTTAAATGAATCAAATTATTTTTCAGTAAATAAAGAACTTCAATCGGCCTATCATGTTGATCGACGAAATAAAAGTCCCTATGTAATGTTAATAACTAAGAATAATAATTTAGATCTATATATCCCAGAACTAGAACTAGAAATAAATAATCGTGATGGAGATATATTAGTTTTTGATTTGAAGAAATTTCACCACGCAAATACAGAAGGAGATTTAAAAGATAGGTATTCAATAATTTTTTTTGATAAATAATTTTTAAGGAACTAGAATATTTTTTTTATTATTTTAAAATTTGATTTGTGATTCTAGAAACTGTTTTTTTTTTTAAAAATGCTGAATAAACTATATATATATTATATTAATTAGTAATATATATATTTTATTATCTTGTTTAATGCCCTAAATACAGCCATATAGAAGAAAAAATATTTTATATTCTAATTTACCCATTAAAATAGCATAAAACCCAGTAAATATAACATATATATACTAAATAAAATTAATTCTTTAAATAAAAAATAAAAAAAAATATATATATTGTAATTTAAAAAACAATATAAGGAGGAATCAATTAATATATATAACGACCTCATAGGAAAACCATTATGACTTCTCTGTATAAAATCCGTAAGGAAAAAAGATTTACAGAAATCTCCGATTGTTTCCCTGATTATTTCCCTAGGGAATTAATCCTTAATATTATTGATGAGGAAATGAAAGAATTCTCTAGGGATAAAATACAAGCCTCGTCCGTTGCTGTACAAAATGAGATTTGTATTCCCTTTGGTTTCAATATTCAAGAATATGAAAGGATCAAAACAATTCCCTTCTCCAGTGTCCTTAATTTCATTGGTCAGTCTGACGATGAATCAGATGACGAGGACGACAATTAATTTTTTATAAATTAAATTTTTCTTTATAAGATTTTATATTCTTCTTTCTACTAACTGAATCCCCCCAAAGAATATGAAGGCTGAGATACCCAGCCCTTAAAGGGTCTTTTGTTTTTAAGTCTTTTGCGTGTCTTTTTCTATAAGCCTCCCTTTGAGCCTTATCTTTTGTTAATGTATAATCATCCATACCACTAGCACCAAATTGAACGGTCTTCTTTTTCCCAGTATTTTTATTTATAAATATTGCTTGTAATTTCTTTTTAGGGTTGCTAGCAGACTCTACCTTTTCTAATTTATAATCCATACTTTATTATTATACATATGATATTTTAAAATTAAAGTTATCATCCGTATTATCTAATGTTACTCTTATATCTTCTCCAATAATACAACTGCTTTTACAACTACAGATAATTTTAATTGCCCTCAATAATCTTTTAATCCAACTCATTATTATAATGAATCAACATTATTTTTTTTTTCATATTGAATATGTTTATTTGATTGTAAATGAGTTTTTAAATTTCTTTGTATATATACTCCACCACAGGGACAATCTTTTCTAGTTCTCAAATTTCTTTTAATATAAAAATTAGGATCTTCTCTTTTTTTAAAATTGATATATTCTTCTTTAGTTCTTAGGGGAACATGTTTATTAACACAATAAGATTTTAAAATATTATTACTGATATAATATTTTTCTCTAGATAATAATTTTTTTTTGAATTCTAGTTCATTATCAGATTCAACCCTTTCTATTATCGATAAAACAGGCTTAATTAATTTTCTACTCATACAACTATTATAAGGATTCTTATGTTGTGAAAATCGTCTTTTGGGATTCCTAGAACTACCAAAATATATTAGACCAGTTTGAGAACAAGATAATTTATAAATAAAACCAATAAACATTTTTAATTTTTATCTAGATATTAATTTTTAATTTTTATTCTTAATTAATAATAATATAAAATGGCTTTCAGACAAAAAACAGATATAAACCCCGATGTGATAGTTCAACAGGCTCAAAACAGTCATTTATATGGTGCTAACTTTTTATTACCTAACACTAATAAAGATGGTTCAGGCAATTATTATAGTCCTCTTCTTGATTCAGATGGGAGACTTATGATTTCAAATGATACGACTCATGGGACTACTGTTTCAACCTTAATTGATAATGTTTCTTATGCTACTGGGACTCATCAAAGCAATTCAGTAGATACAAGGACAGCAACAGGTAATATGAGTTTATCAGGGACAATATCAGGTGGTTTAAACTCTCAAAAGATATTTATTAGAGCTTCAAATGATAATGTTACATTTCAGGAATTACATTCTGTTAATGTTCCTCTAGTTTTTGAAAATCCTAATACTCATTTTCTAGTTAATTTTATGTGTGCTATGAGTTATATTCAAATTCAATATGTTAATAATGACGTAACAACTAGAACAGTTAACGCTAAATTATCTTTTAAAACTTAAAAATAAATAAGAATAAAACAATTAAATAAATTATCTATAATAGTTATATAATTACAATGAGCCATCACGTCATCTCTGGACAGGATACAACAACAGGACGAGCAGAAGCAATATCAGCTGAACTAAATGCTTTAAAAATTTATCAAGATTTTCCCTCAACGAATATTCAACATATAGTTGATAATGTTATTATTGGGGCTGGATCAACTCATACTACAACTGAATTTAAATTTTTAAAAAGAACTAAAATATTAATTTTTGGGACATCTAATTTTACTAATATTCAAATAGGTTTTGAAATTTCTCCTGAATCTACATCTCCATTTTCATTTTATGAAACTTTTGAAAACGTTGGGAATATCAATGGGGCTATTTATTCTTTCGTAAATTTATATACTGATTATTTTAGGTTGAAAATTACTAATAATGAAGCAAGTGCTGCTACTATAAATTTATATGCTACATCTAAAAATTAATTTTAAATTTATATTTTTGAATTTTTTATCTTATTCTAAATTATAAATATAATGAGTCAATATTTACATGGTCTTGATTCCGCTAATAAACGAGTGAAACCTATCCTTGTGGATGCTGATGGTCATCTTCAAGTCGATGTTCTTTCTGGTGCTGGAGGCGGCGATGCTTCCGCAGCAAATCAAGTCACTAATCACACTAAATTAGATACTTTAGGAACTAAATTAGATACCTTAGACGGTTCAGTCAATACTATCGAAGGTTGTGTTGCTGCTGGCGAATTAGCAGTTGCTCATGGTGGTTTAACTGAATTAGCAAGTGCTATTAATTCTTCAAAAGTTGATGTTAATATTGTTTCTGATGCTGCTTCTCTAGCTACGTCCGCTAACCAAGTCACCACCAACGGTCATTTATCTGATATTAAAAGCACTCATTATACCGATGGTGATGCTGTTTCCGCAAGTAGCAAAGGTCAATTAGTTTTTGGTAAAGATAATTCAAACAACGCTCATCCCCTTCATATCACCTCTAATGGAGATTTAGAAGTTGAGATCGCCGACTTCGTTAAAGGTCAGACTACTATGGCGAGTTCTTTTCCAGTTGTTATTGCTTCAAATCAGGGTGCTTTAGGTGTTACACACGGAGCATTTACTGAACTTGAGTCGGCTATTAACTCAAACAAAATGGACGTAAATATCGTTTCAGATGGTGCTTCTTTAGCAACTAGTGGAAACCAAACAGCTATGAATGCTAATCTTTCAAATATTTTAACTGATACTAGTGCTACCAAACCTGATTTTGATCAAATTTCTCTTGAAACAGGAACAGCTATAGCTAGTGGTAATAATACCACTGAAATAGATATGAACGGTTATAATCACTTAACCGTATACGGTTCTAGTTCTGTTAATTTCGGTTCTTTATGCTTAGTTCGTCGTTCTGCTAGTGCTGGGACTGATTATTTAGATGGTTCTAATATGGTTTCGGCAAATGACCCTTCTGGAGGTTCAAATTATCATTTTGCTGCGACATTCCAAAATGTGGGTAATAGGTATGTTGCTCTTAGAAATATATCTGCTAGTTCTCAAACAATTACTTTATTTGTTGTTAAACATAGATAAAATAATATTTATATAATATAAGATGGGGGATTCAGATATTGATAATATTACTGAAAATCATTATTTAGAAATGAGTATTGATTTTAAAGAAAGGATAAGAGAAAAAAATAAAATTATAAATAGTCTTCAAAAACAAATTATTATTATTTACGGATTATTAAATAGATTTTTAATGAATGAGGATTTTCTATATATAGAAGCTGTTAATTCTATGCTAGAAGAACTTTTAGTAGAATCAATAGGAATACAAGAAGTATAAATTAAATTTTTGTTTTTTTTCTCTTTATTAACTATAATAAATAATGAAGTTTATAAGACTTGTTTCAGAAGACAGCAGTGGGATTCTAGATAACGAATTTAATTCAGATATTATTTTAGAACCAAAAGCCCAAATCGCTTATCGGAGTTTAGCAGTAGATATCGACCCTCAATTATTTCCTGTCAATGGTTCAAATAATGGAATTAGTTTTCAATCTTCTATAGTGGATCCTACTAGCAAGGGTAGTGGAACTTTAACAATTAAAGATTATACCACTGCTAATTCGGATGATTTATTGCTTGATTTACAAAATTTATTAAATGTAATTATGGTTTATAATTCTAAAACTATAGGACATCAATTTCAATGTATTATTAAGGGAGGAAAAAGTAGAATTGAATCTCAATTTTGTCCTAATAATGTTCAGATTTTAAGAAATAATTTTAAAGCTCCTTTCGGTGTTACCAAAAATAATTTAACAACTGGTTCGGCTACCATTTCTCAAACTTCAGGGGCTGGAGATGCTACAGATAATCAAATTGCTGCTAGTTTCCAAGAATTTGGTAAGGGGACTGCTGTTTTTAGAATCAGAGTTAAAAGACATACTGACAATGCTGGGGCTAGCAATACTAATGGCTTTGAATTTGGTCTAACAAATGTAAATCCTTCAACTTTATTAGATTCTAACCCTATAAATTTAACAGATGCTCAAAAGTTCTATAATTTTAAGGCTCAAAAAGTAGGTGATAATTATGTGGTCAATGCTGGTGATGGTGTTTTTGATGTTGATACAACAATAGCCCCTAATGTTGTTGGAGATGGATCATCTGAAAATGATATTATTGAATTCAGAAAAGAAGGGAAACTATTAAAATGTGTTCTTTTCCGTTCTAATCAACCTATTGACTCAGAAGATTTACTTTTTTCTGATAATTTAGATACAAGATTTCCTACAGGAGTTGATAACGACCCATTAAGAACTGGTATTAACCAGCCCTTATTTCCTTATATAATAATGCATGGAGATGATGCGACATGCCAAATTGATGGAAGTTTCAGTAGATGTTTTTTCGACCCATTTAGAGCAAATGTCGATGGTATTGCTTCAGAATCAGAGGAACTAGCATCTCATAACGCTGGAATTCTAGGGGCTAGACCTGCTCAAGCACGACCAAGCAGACAGACCGATTCTCAAATAGTTATTTCTTCTTTTGAACTAGCCCAATATCTAGGATTCGAAACAACAATTTTAAATTCTGAGGATGCTGATAGGAGAGTCTTCATTAAACACTCTAAAAATAATTTTACCCCTAGCCAAACATATGATAATCTCGTTGTCGAACTCATGAATGTTCAACTTGAATCATATGATGGTTTAACAAGAGGTAGAAAGTCTATTCTAGCAACTATCCCTACTGTTCAAAATGAAAATGGCGTTATAGTCAATGAAGCTAATAATTTAATATTTATTGATTTAAATAATGCTAATCCAATATCCTTAAGGAATATTAAAGCACGGATTTTATATGGTGATTTAACCCAACCCATTATAACTGGTCTAACCGCACTAAGTATTATTATTAAAAATAAGGGAGAATAAAACTACGATTTAAATTTTTATTTTTTTTCTAATAATTTGTTATAATATGTCTAAAAAGAAAATTTTTGAAGAACCATCTGAAGAAAAACCTATTCTAGTTGTTGATGAAGATGATTTAATTGGAAATATAGAAGAAGATATTAAAGAAGATGAAAAGCAAAAAGAAAGTAAAAATAAAGTTATCAAAGAATCAGATTCTAAAGAAAATAAAACTCCTGTCGAAGATGTTGAAGAAGTTGAAGTAGAAGAAAAGCCTAAGAAAAAAAGAGCGAAACGCCCTATGACAGAAGAAAGGAGGGCTATGCTCATAGCCAATCTGGAAAAAGGTAGAAAAACTAGTATGGAAAAGAGGAAGAAGGCTTCTGAGGCTAAAAAGATAGTGAAAAAGACTAAAGAAGATGCGATAAATAAAATAATTGAAGATGATAAAAAATTAAAAGAAACTAAATTAATGAAACAAGATTCTCAACTTATAACCGAATTTAATGAAATGAAACTGATGATGAAAAATTTACTAGATGAAAATAATAAATTAAAAACTAAAAAAGAAGAACCTAAATTAGAAGTTATTAAAGAGGTTGTAAATGAACCTAAACAAGAACCTAAACCCCAAGTTGTTCCAATGAGAATATCAAGGGCTAGAGGTATTAGATCACGATGGAGCAAATACCAATAAATTATTTTTTCTTTTTATCTTCTAGATACTTATTTATATCAATAGGTTCAAAGGTTTTATCCATATACATAGTTTCTTTAGGATTAGTATAATTAATAACCATAAAATCCCTTGTTGATTTAACATTATCCCTAAACATACAAACAAAATCCTTATCTGATTTTAAAAAATTATGTTCTTCAGCAATAGCATCAATATTCTTTTTTGAGGTATCAAATACTATTAAACCATTGATATTTGACCTTAAAACTGGTGAGGCTTGACTGTATGCTTGAACGCATACTAGAAGAGATAAATTTATATGGCGACCATTACAAGCGATTCTTGAAATTTGACCCATTCTTTTATTTCTCAATGCTCCACTGAATCCAAGATCATCCATTAAAATTAATTTCTTTTTTGGTTTCATTTTATTTTCTATTGCTTCTTCATATTCTGATTCTATCAAATCGTATAATGCTTTTACTACTTTTTCATCATAATCTTCCATTAAATTTTCATCTGGTATATCTAGCTCTTCAACGATTACTTGTAATTTTGGATCATTTGACAAACTAGGGCTTATGATGTAAATATCCTCTGGTTTAAAATCTCCACAGTAAAAATTTGGATTTAATAAAAAATTGACTATAGTTGTTGTTTTTCCTTGTTGAGATTTAGCAGTCAGTAAAACCCTGAAGGGTATATCAAATAAATAACCTTTCTTTTTTCCATAGTCATCGGATTTATCAATAACCTTTAATATACGATGTTTTTTTTTCATTTTTTATTCTTCTAATATTATATAATTATATAATAAAATAATGTCGAATTTCCAACAAATTGAAGGAGGGCTTAGTGCTGCTGATAGTGCTAACCAAATGGCGGAAGAAGGATTAGATAGATTACAACAGCAAAAGGAAGAGAAATTACAGGAAGGACAAGAATTTAAAGACTCTATCGCTGGAGCTGGAGAATTGCTAGGAGGTTCTTTGACTGAAAAGGGACTTGAAAATATTATTAAAAGAGGTGTTAAACTTGGAACGAGTGCGATGAAGAAACTAGGAATAAACACAGCCGAATTTGAAAAAATGGCCGCGGATTACAAAGAAGGCGGAAGTGCTAAAATGCTTGATGGTTTAGTTAATCGAGGAACCATGAAAACAAAAGAAGCAGCCAATAAATTTATTCAGAAATTTAATCAAAAATTAGATCAGAAATTACCAACTAAACCCAATATTAGTT
>Ga0181416_1000270_pt1 | contig 13623 bp, 17 predicted proteins | sample 39SPOviralmetaG_FD_130141 | JGI IMG/M metagenome (GOLD analysis project Ga0181416, IMG submission 130141) | Marine viral communities from the oligotrophic San Pedro Time Series (SPOT) site, San Pedro Channel, CA, USA - 39 SPOT_SRF_2013-01-16 | ecosystem: Environmental > Aquatic > Marine > Strait... | reverse complement strand
TTTTTTAAGAAAATTGGTATTAACAACGGCGGTTTGATTAACAAGTTTAGCAAATCCTAAAGGTCCATCTGCGTTAAGTTTGGAGGAAAAGTTAAATGAACCACCACTGGATTTACCCTGCATGGCATCTGCTAAACCACCATATGCTGTTACCCAGTTATCAAACCAGTTATTATCAAAGACACTAGGGGTTCTATTATTAATATCTTTACTTCTTGGGTAAGGATAACCAGATGAAGAATTTGCTTTGATATTATCTTCGGTGCCTGTTTTACCTCCTAAAGATTGATATGAAACATATCCAAAACTCAAATTTTTATCTCCTTCCGTGGTGGGTGAAATACCATAGAATTCATCTGTTAATCTATCAACGTTTTCTCTTTTGTCACGTGTTGATTCTTTAGGGACACAAGATATAGCTAAATATTTTGAACCTGCACCCCCACCCTGTGTTAATGGTCGTCTCGGTTGGGTACCATCTTCAGTTGTAAATCCTGGATATTTAGTGTCATCACCGAAGACGTTCCAATTATAACTATAACTTACTGTGACATCACCAAACTCTTTTGAAAGTAATTCTTCTCCTTCTTCCATATCTATATCAGGTTGGATGAGGATACTATCTCCATCCGAAAGTTGAAATGGATCAGAGACAATTTTCATTTGAACTACGGATCCACTGGGATCGTATGACGCTGCAACCTTTGCACCTTCTTCCAGCTCTCTTTCAGCAGATATAAGATATATAACTCTTTGTGGTTTAGTATTTGCTACTATATTACCTTGATTTTGTCCAAAGTAAGGAAGTCTAGTAGGTGTTACGGCTAAAGAATATTGATCTAGATTACCAAGTTTTACCTTAATACAATCAGTCATTTTAGGTTTACACTTGACTCCTTGTCCTATTTTATTGAAACTACTGTCAATTCTCTGGTACGAGGGGTTTGCGGCGGTGCCTGACACTGTTTCGTGAAGTTTGATCTTTGCGGCGTTGAAACCACAAATATTTTTTGAAAGATCTTGTTCTAGTAAAGCTGTGGGATTACCATTAGGTTCACCCGCTGTATAATTATGCAAACTAGAACTAATATCTGGAGCCATGGGGTATTCAAATACCGAATATAATCTGTTTCTCGACATAAGATTATCAATAGTAGTATATATTTGTGTTACAGGTACAAATTGTGAATGTTGTGTACTTAAATTACCAGCAACATTAGCTTTTGAAATATCAATTAAATATGAATCGTTCCATGCGGAACAGCAAAAGTAAGAAAAGGCTTCCCAGCCATTTATAAGATGAGTGTTTTTTGAAGAACTCATTATAATTCTATAAAATATATTAATTTTTACAAAAAAATATAATTAAGAAGTTGTTTTTTGAATTATTTCAAAAATAATAGAATAATCCATTTCATTTATATTTGCTATATTCCCATAAACATTTAATAATTTAATATGTAGTTTTTTTAAATTAATAGGTCCGCTATATATTCTTTCTTTTTTAATTAAATCTGATGTATCCTCATATACAATTTGATATTTATCACCACCCATTGTGTTTCTTCCTAAAATGTTTTTTGTTAAATAATCATTAGATTGTACTGATATTATTGTATCTTTATAATAATTACAATTATAATCATCTACATATAAGAAGAAATAATTTTCCCCAGTTAAATTAAATAGTGCTTCACTTTCAAGTTTATATTGATGTTTATATTCTTTTTTACGAAACCCCATCATATAACCCAACGTATTAAATGGTTCTTGTTTATTTTCACCTAAATATAAATTGAAATATCCATCTGGGTCTAATGATTGTATAACTGTTTTCCCTGTATTTTTATTAAATATTAGTTCTATATGCCCTGAGCCATATGCATCATCTAAGTCTTTATTTATTTCTGTTTGAAAATCTGAAGCTGAAAAATTACCATCTTCAACGATTACAGAATGTGTGGTATTATCAGAAATATCTGAACTATTATATGATATATCAAATCTATTATTTTGACTTTTACCTGATAATGTAGTTGTACTGTTTATAATTTCAATACTCATTAATCCCATTTTTATGACATTATTAAATTCATAAGGTAAATCTATAATAAAATCATTGGAATTAGTTTTATAATAATTATTACGAAATCTACTATCTATACATAAATATACGGATCTGGTTTTTTCTTTTTCTTTTGTTTCTTTTTTTCTTTTTTTTTGATTTTCTCTGCCTTTTCTTTATTTTTTTCTCTTACTTCCATTTTTAATCTTATTTTTATATTATTTAAAAAATTTTTTATTTCTGTAGATATATTACTATTATTTACCCTATTATTATATATATCATCTATAACTATTTCACTACTAGGTAATGAAGATAATTGATATATATTCAATAATTCTGATAATTTATAATTATCTAAATCCAAATCTAAATCCATTAAATAATATTTATATTAAATTATTCTGTTTTAAATGTTTTTCAATAACTTTTAATCTATTAATATCATACATATTATCAATTGGTTTTTTAAATAATTTATCATATATTATTTTTACTAAATCTATATTTATTTGTATGTTTGTATTTATTTTAACACTAGTTTCTGTATTTGATTTTTTAACACTAGTTTCTGTATTTGATTTTTCATCAGAAAATCTATTTAAAGAATGTGTAATTTCATTTTTTATATTATTAAATTCATTTATATTTTCTTCTTCTATTATTTCAGTAATAATTATATCCATTATACATAATATCATTTTTTTATTTTGTACAGTTACAATTATTAAGACTCTTATCACAAGTAAGACATTTACAACCACAATTATTACCACTACATAGAGAGCATATATATTCGGGTATATTATTATCGAATGTTACATCGTTCTCGGGGCATGTATCTCCTTTTTTTCCATCTTCAACTACAAGTTCTCTGACGCCTTTTACGATTCCTCCAATGTCTAATTCAATATCAAATGATTCAAATTCACCATTAACCTTAACAATTTTACCAGATAAGTATGTAGTCCCTGTTTGTGCCAATATCATTATTATAGAACCTGCTGGGTGTGCGTATTTTAATGGTGGGTGAAATATAATTGAACGGAAACCAATACACATTACTGTTTCCGGATTGACGCCTCCATAATCTACTATCATTTGTTGTCCTATTTTTAGACCATAATTAACTTCTGTTTTATTATAGGCTTCTAATATATTTGTTTTGATCTCGTTATCTCCAATATTAGAATCATTTCCTGATTTAATTTGTAATGTAACACCGGGTGCTTTCTGAAGTTCTATTTTAACAGGGTCATTTATATGTCTAAGTTTAACCAATCTACCATCATGTTCTCCACCAACTACACTTATTTGCCTTAGTTCACGATTTTCTAATTTGTCTCTAATCATACCTGCTTTTTCTTCATCCCATATACCATTTTCAGGATAACCGAAGAAATGTTGATATAAAGTATATACCAAATCCATATTAACTTCTACACTAGTACAAATTGTTAACCCTGTATCACCTTGTTCTTCTGGGTCCATTTCTCCACAATGTTGTTCTAACCATTGATATTTTCCAAGTAACGTTTCATACTCGTCTTGTAAAATTTCTAATTGTTCTGATAAATTAAGTGCTTTTTTCTTATATAACCTTGATGAATTTACAATAGTTAAAGTATCAAATAAAAAATTTTTCATAGCATCAAATTTTGGGTGTAAGCAATTTAATAAAATTACTAATGGTGAAAAATCAAATTTACTTATATCTGCACCAGCAATTATTTCATTAAAACATTTTGTCTGTACTTCCATTACTTCTTCAAATTTGTCTGCATCACCTGAAGATTTATTAAATACAAGTTTTTTACCTGGAATTGGTCCTGAAGCATATTCATTTGACCCTAAATATTTTCTAGTTTTAAAATATACTATTTGTGGTCCTGGTGGATGCTTGGTTGATACCATATATATTAGTATTTTATTTTAACATTATGGAATATATTTTTAACATAGTTTTCCTGTTGTACAACACAGTCCATCATATCAGCTTCAAATTTCTTTATTTTTTGTTTCATTTTATTCCAATTTTTTTTAATCATAGGAATATCATTTTTAATTTTATCAACTATTTCTTTACTTGATAAATCTATTCCAGCACTTAATATCATTCTAAAATAAGATATAGCTATATCTATATGCTTCATATTTTTAGTAATATTATGTAAAAATATGATTGGTTTTTTATCTCTAACTTCTAAACAAAAATCTGCCTTAGCACATACTCCTGATTCTAAACTCAAAAATAACCCACAATCTATATCATGATTCGTATCTATATCCCTATAAAATTTTGTAATTTCTGGTTTTGTCACATTTTTCTTATAATTCTTTGTTTCTATTAGTACTGTAATACCATCCTTTAAAATAAAATCACCTCTACCTGTTTCTTTATGTGTATCTATAATTTCTGCACTTGGAAATCTACTATTTAACTCGAAATACATAAAGTTCTCACCATCTTGACCTTTAATTGTTGAATTACTTTTTCTTACTATTGTGGATTCTCTTATTTCGCGTTCTTTTAGTAATTTATCTTCATAAGATTTTCTTAATATATCAATCCTATTTTCATGATGTAATTGTTGTTTTTTAGATTTTTCTTGAAATTCATTAGATATCTCCCTATATACTCCATCATTCTTATCTTGTAATTTATTTATTTTACCTTTTAATTCAGTAATAATATCTTTATATTTTATTTCATTTTGTGATTTTATAGTTTCGTAAAATAGATTATTTTGTTCTTTATTATTTTGTATTATTCTCTCTGTTTTTTTATCTTTTTCTAATAAATCTATTCTATATTTTTCCTTTAACGTTTTATTTTCAGATTTTAGAGTATTTATTTTTAGTTCCCACTCCTCATTATTCCATAGCTGGGTTTGTATATTGACTGTGTTAAAACATTTTAATCCTAACTTTAAAACTTTTGATTTATCTATATTATTTAATGCTATAAATTTTAATAAATCTTTATCATAAGGTACTGTAAAGTCCATATTATATTTATTTATAATATATATTTTAAATTGCTTTATATATCTATATAAAACTACTGGATATATTATATATAATGGATTTTTTAAAAACTTATTCAAAAGAAAAGGCTGATATGATTCTTGAACCTATGCAAGTTATGATTCAACTAGCTATACTTTCTTATGAACCTATAGGTACTAAAATACATGTATCAAATAATATATTAAAATTACAAAGACCTACATACTTACAAGGTATTGAAAGATGGTGGAATTCAGATAATAAAGATGATCTTTATTATTTATTTCATGCTATTCGTAGATATTATAAATGGTATAAAAATGAAGATGATGAAGTATATGACTATATTCTTAAAAAAGCTATACAAGGTATTGATAGTTTAATAGAAACATATAAACAAACAGATAAAATATCTATTAGACAAACACTATCTCTCTATAAAAATATACTTGATATGGAAGAACCTAGTTTATTTAAAGATGAAAGCGAACAAGCTACCTCTATGGATAAAGTATTTAAAAACATTACAAGTTTATATGATGATGAATATCTAAATGCCATATATAATATATTACTACTTATGGATAAAAAAAAAGGTAAATCAGATATATTAACTAATTTTTGTGATGGATTATATAATATTTCTACACCAATGTACTCAAATATACAATCCTGGATACAAACAAACTTAACATGTTAATATTATATTAAAACTATAATATTAATGAATACAAATGATATCATCACAAGTCGATAATATAACTACAAATTGGAAAGATTTAATTCAACAATATGATTTTACTGAACTTGATAAGCTTTATGAAAAAGAGACTGGTATTTTATATCCACCTATCCACGAAATATTCCGCTGTTTTGATTACTTCAATATCGAGGGTACTAAAGTAGTTATATTAGGGCAAGACCCTTACCACCGTGAAGGGCAAGCAATTGGATTATGTTTCGGTGTAAATCCTGGCATTAAAATACCGCCTTCTTTTAGGAATATTAAGAAAGAACTACTTGAAGACCTTAATATCGAACTAAGTGATACTACATTAGAAAAATGGGCTATACAGGGTACACTACTACTTAATGCATCTTTATTTGTGAAAGAAGGATCGCCTGCTTCTCATATGAAAATATGGTCCAAATTCACACAATTTATCATTCAATCCATAGAGAAGAGATGTATTGATGTGGTATTTGTTGCTTGGGGTGCTTTCGCACATAAGAAAATGGATAATATAAAGAATAACCACTTGATAGTAAGCTCTCATCCATCTCCTCTTAGTAATAAAAGACCTTATAAAACATATCCAGCTTTCAGTGGATCTAAGCCATTTTCTAAAATAAATGAATTATTGGAAAATGAAATCATTTGGTGAAAAAAAAGGAACTAAAAAAAGTGCACTACTTTAATAATGTATACATTAATACTATTGGTGTTAATAAATCAGTCCATAAAACAAATCCTGTATTATTTTGACTAGCATTACTTTTATAAATAATTTCATATAAATGATTTAAACCTGCAGCAAAAGCAAATCCACTATATATTAATATAGCACCTGGTGCAAATTTTTTACCAATATTTGTAGAACCTAAAATACATGTTATACCGACAAAAATATCATAGTACCCTACTTCTTTTTGAAATGGTGAAGTTTTCCAGCCAATGGCGGCAGCTGCCTTTTCTGGTATTAGGACATGAGATAATCCTCCATATAATAGAGAAGCACCAGCTATCCATCTTAATAAATGTTTTTGTATACGATTAGGTGATTTATCTATGAAAATTGATAATATTGCGATGGTTGTTAATATCGGGTACATATTTGTTAGGATTGTTTTGATAATCATTATATATATTATGAATATTTTTTATAAAATTAAATTAACTGAAAAAAAAGAACTAAAAAAAGCGCACTAAAAATTGAGCACTCCTCTCTATGAGCGTTTTTTTCTTCTAAAATCGAAATGGCTTTTTTTTTTGAAAAATAGAAAAAAAAGTGAAAAAAAGCGAAATTGGAAAAAAATGGAGAAAAATGAAAAATCACCATCACTACAAAGTGTAGGAAAAAAAAAGTAATAAGTCGAAAAACCGCCCCTACAAGTGATTTTTTCATAAAAAAAGAAGTGATTTCAATTCGAGGACAAATTAGCATTTTAATTAGCATTTTAATGCTAATTTTTTTTATTACCATAATTCAAAAAAAATCCAATCATTAAAAATAATCATTATGTAACTAAATAACAATAAAAATATAATAATGGTTGAAAAATGACACCATAAAATAAAAAAATCCTTTAATTGAAAATAATTATTTTTTTAAAAATAAAATAGAATTATACCTTTACAATTATGGGGTGTAATTATTATAATAAAATATTTGTATTTTCCCTACAATATATAAAAAAATGCTAATAAACGAGGTTTTAAAGGATTTTTTATAAAAGTATTTAAAGAGAAAAAATTAGCATAGTATAGAAATAAAAATGGTAAGACCAAAGAATAAAAAAGATAAATATAGTTGTGTTTATTGTGACTATATTACATCTTATAAATGCGATTGGAATAAACATTTAAAGACAGCTAAACATAAAAAAAATTTAAAAGTTAGCTTTAAAATTTCAAAAAACTCACAAAATCTTATTTTATGTAATTTTTGTGAGAAAACTTATAAGCATCTATCTAGTTATAGTCGTCATAAAAAAAAATGTGAAAATTCCCTACATAAAAAGGATGCTAATTTAAGAGTTGAAAATGCTAATTTGGAAGCTGAAAAAGATGGAGATAAAATATTAGTTTCCAAAAAATATTTGAATGATATAATAAAAACTTATGTAGAAAAACAATATAATTTTAATAATTGTGATGTAAATAATAATAATATAACAATAAATATGTATTTAAACGAGCATTGTAAAAATGCATTAAATATAGAAGAGTTTATTAAAAAAATAAAAATTACATTAGAAGATTTGATTGAGTCAAAAAATGTCGGATATACAAAGGGTATCTCAAATATATTAATAAATAATCTGAATGATATACCAACATTAGAGAGACCAATTCATTGTACTGATAAAAAAAAACTAGAATTTATGGTAAAAAAAGATAATGAATGGAATAAAGATGTAGATAAAGATATTGATAAAATAATAAATTCCATTGGTAATGAACGGATACAAAAATTAGCCGAATGGAAAAAAGAAAATCCTAATTATTTAAAAGATGATAAATTATATGAAATATATTCAAAAATAATCTATAATATAATGGATTCGGAGGATGATGAAAAGTGTATAAAAAATATTAAAAAAGATTTATGTAAAAATACTGATATTGATAAAGCTATTAGTGAAATAAAATAATTTTTTTTAAAATAAATATTTAATTATAGTATAATGACTGAAATAGTTTTCGCCCAGTTATGTAAAACTGTATCTTCTGTAGAAGAAGCAAATAGTGTAGTGTTAGATTTATATGGTACGGCATCATCAGAAACGCCGATGGATATTTCAGCGGTGGATTTTATAAATTTGTTTTATTCGAAGGTAGAAGATAGTAATTTTAAATTTAATATGGATTTGGATGCTTCAGGATTAGCACATTGTAAGAAGTATTTGGATTTATCAGGTGCTTGGTATGAAAAGAATAATTCATCAAATTTTCAAATATCAGAGAGGGTACCATCGGAATATGCTAGAATGATGGGTATAGAAGTATCTTGTTTTGATACTGCTTCTCTTATGAAGATTCGTTCTGAATTATTAAATTTGGAAGATTTATGTGCAGTAACTAAAAAAAGTTCGACTTTATGTTGTAGTTTAACTTTAGATGAATTGGTGGATATATTGAATGATGGGTCGAATGATTATTCACGTGAAAAGCCAAGTACTTTATCTGTAACAAAAATAACAGTAAATAGTAATACACATATAGGTGCTTCAGATGCGCAGAAAATATTAAATTCTGGAGATAAGTTGGTATTTTCGATACTTGTTACAAATCCATCAAATAAAGTGAAAGATATAGAAATAAAACTGCATTTTAACATAAAATATTAGTATAAAAATAAATATATTATTATTATAAAATGAATAATAATACATTTTGTAGGCAACAAAATTTTCAACAAGTGAATCCGATAAAACGAAAGTATATGCATAAAAATATACATTTGAATAGTAAATTTAGAGATGACTATTATAATACAGCATCTACGAACTTTAAATATACTTTTTCTGATAACTTAGAAAAGGTTGTTTCACTAAAGTTATCATCAATATCAATACCGAATTCTTGGTATTTATTTTCACATGAGCGAGGTAATAATAGATTTTATATAGAAGAAATAACAAGTAGTATTTGTAATATGCATGAAATAATAATACCGGATGGAACATATGATTCAACACAGGTAGAAACATATTTAAATAATACATATTTTTATAACTCAAGTACGACATCTAATTTAAAATATATAAAGTTTAGTATAAATGCGAATAGTATGAAGAGTAGTTTTGAACTAATAGATGATAGATCCGTAGATAAAACAAAATTTAATATAAGTTTTGTGGATAAAAATACTGAAAATTTAATGTTTACAGCAGGATGGATTTTAGGATTTCGCCATGGGAAGTATTTGAATATGAATAGTTATGTATTATCAGAGGGATTATTTGATGGTGGGGGGGATAGATATTTATATTTATGTTTAAAGGACTATAATAATAATGTAAGTAATTCGAATGTGGTATATTTTGATGATACAACAATGCGAAATGATGTTTTGGCAAAAATATATTTAGTAGATGGAAAATTTGCTATAAATTTTGATATAACAACAGATGATAATTCGAATTTTACAAAAACTAGAGAGTATTTTGGTCCAATAACATTTAAAAAATTTGATATTCAGTTACTAGACCAATATGGGAAACAAATAAATTTAAATAATATGGATTTTTCATTTAGTTTAGAAATAAAACAACAATATAATAATCTTTAAGTTATTATCCATAACGTGATCTCATTTCGGAATATGAAAGTGAACGTCCAGTTTCTTGATCTGTAAACATATGTTTAACGGCAGCTTCCATTCCTTCTGTTTTCATTACATTTAATGCTTTTTTATTATCTTCATTCATATTTTTATCACAATTGAATACTTTATCCAATTTTTTTGAGAGTTTTTTTTCTGTTTCTATGGTGGTATTTTTAGACATATTTTATATTAATTATATAAAATATTTTTAAGCTTAATTATAATATTGAATTAATATAATGGTAAGGATTATAAAAAGTTCATTGAATTTAATAGGAAAAAGAGCTATAATTCCACAGACTTTACTAGGAGTAAATACAAAGACGGTTGGTGCAAAGGGAATATGTGGCGTAGCTATAGTAGATATAGATTATTTAAAATTTAAAATGAGTATAATAAATAATTTCTTAGAACCACTTGTAAATGCGGATTTAGATACAGTTCTAAAAAATCAATATAATTTTGATTATATAACATCAAGATTAGTTCTTTTTGAAAATAGTACAAATAGGGATGAGATAACATTGATGAAGAAGGTAGTAAATTTAATGAAACAAGCAGCGTCGATACGTGTATCTTATAGTAATATGTATGAGCGTATATATGGAACAAAGGCAGTAAGTATGAATCGTTTGATATTTGAGACATCTCGTATTATATTGAAAGCACCATTTGAAATATATGATAATTTATTTGGAGTAAAAGAAGGTCAAGAATATAATAAGACAATAATTTATGCGATAGAAAATATATTGGAAGAAAATCCAGGGATAATGTTTAATGATATAAAAGAGAAAATAGATTTATTGAATTTTGTTTTGGATGAATAATTATTCTCTCTAAATTAGGGAGAATAATTATGTACCAGTTAGATTAGTATTAAGGTCAAATTTAGTCATAAAATTAGTGTTATTATTATTAGGGAATGGGTTAGGGTCAGGGTGTGGTTGAGTAGTATGTATATGTGTATAGTTGGAAATATTTTTGTATGTAGGATAATAATGAATATGTGAAACTCCCTTACAATGAGAATCACAAAGACATGAAGAAGAAATATCTTTTAATTTGATACAATTAAAGGGTTCCATAGGTATAGGATATCTAAATATTCTTTCTTTAGGTTTATTAGTAAGTTTCCCCCTAGGTGTAATAAGACCTTTAATATGTCTATTATTATTAATAATATAATTATTATTTTTAACGACATTATTAAGGTCAATATATGAGAATTTAGAATTTTTAGATTGTTTTACTATAGTTGTTTCATCATTAAAAGAGCAATTTAATTGGACGTATCCTTTAGTATATTTTAAAAGGTCAGAATGGCTCATAGTTTTATCAAAAAAACTATTTTTATTATAATTAGAAGCTTTTATAGGTTTAATTGTCTTAGTCATTGTTCTGGAAGAAAGTAGTTTGGTTCTTTCAGATGAAGACATTTGTTTTCCTTTTCTAAATGACATATAATATAATATAATAAAAAATAATATTTTAATAAAATTAGGGAGAAGAAATTATTATTCTTTTCTCTCTAATTTTATAATTCTTTTATTTTGTTGTATGATAGTTTTCATTAAAAGATTTAAAATTTGTTTTAAGTTATAAATATTATAACTAGTGGAAAAATAAGAACTGCTATCTTCTGTATATAATTTAATTTTATTCTCTATTATTTTAATATTTTCATCTTTATTTGGAACATCATTTGTTTTAATATTATTTATTAATTCATTAATAACGATTTGAATATTATTTAATTTTTCTAAATTTTGCATTTAATATAATAAAGTTTTATTTTATTTAATTTTATTATATATAATGTGAAATTGTTTATCTGTTCTTTCATCAACATTATGTAAGAAAAAGGAAAAGAAACGTATACCAGGTAATGTTATTTGTTGTTGTAATAAAGGTGATGGTGTTGAAATTATATATGATGAGATACGTGTGAAAGATATTATAATCTAATATTAATATATATGTTAACTATAATAGTTGGTTCTGTAGTAGTAGCTTTGGTTGCGATTAAATTATTATTACATGTGAAAGATGGTATAATGAAGAAATGGCGTGAAGGTTTTTCATTTAAGGAGAATTTATGTTATGCGAATAGTTTAGGTATACAAAGTTGTGGTCCTTTAGCTAAGGATACAGTATGTCGATGTAAAGGAAATAATTTAGGAATGAAGATTAAGGGATATTCTCATGATTGTGTATGTCCTCAGGCAACATATCCGAATTTTTACTGATGCTAGAAAAAGGCACTAAAAAAAAGGCACTATTTTATTTTTCTCTCTAATTTTAGGGATAATAATAAATATATATATATATATGGAGACTAAAACACCCCAGATGTTGAAACCAAATATAAAGCAAGGACCACTAATAAAATATCCAAAAAAAAGGGAGCCCTCGTTTATACCACGGATGTTTAGGAGCAGAAGTACGACACGTGAAGTCCAAAATGCAAATCTGGCGAAAAAAGGCAAAAAAATGAGTCGAGACCAAAAAAAAAATAGATTGTTAGAAATAAATGAAAAATTAAAAAAAGAACAGGAACTATTAAAAGAAAAAAGTTCACGTGAAAGACGTGTAAATTTTAGTAGTGACGAAAGACGTTGGACGTATGATAAGTACTGGATGATTAGAAAAATGATAATTATAGGAATATGTTTTGAACATATTGCCGAAGGACAGAAGACAGGTAAACTTAATTATAAATTAGTAAAAAACGAGATTCCAAAAAAAATAAATGATTTTAATAAACTAGTTAAATCACACCCACCTGTAAAAAATCATTTTGAGGAGGAGGATAAAATATTTTTTGACGTATTAAATAAGGTGGTGTCGATGGCAAACGATAAGTACAATGAGAAAAAAAAAATAATGAAAGAAATTGAAGAATTGAAGCATCCAAGGTTTAATTTAACTACGGAAGAAGACGATAATGATAAAGCAAGATTGGATGATTTGAAAAACGAACTGGTAGTGATTAACGAAAATGAGAGTAAATTGTTGAAGAAGAGAAAGCAATTATGGGGTGAGGAAGATTTATTAAATGAAGTAATAAAAGATGAATCTGGTAAACCAAATGACTTGAACGCGAGGATTAGACCCAAGAAAAAGAAGACAATGAGTGATTGGGTACGATTTCCACCAAAGGGAGAATTGAATAAAGTGGAAAAGGAATTAATACAGAGTATATTGGAAGATGGTGGTAAGATTTTGGGTTTCAAAGGTTCGAGTGTTTTAATAGACTTAAAAAAAAAATATTTTCATGGTCTTAAGGTTCCTAATGATAGTGATATCTTGAAAGATTTTGATTTAGATATTGATGCGTTTTTAAAAGAGAATGAAGCATCACAAGAAGGAGAATCAACGAGTGCGACCCCACCTCCTCGGGAGGAAGGAATTAGCTCGAAAGAATTTGAAGATGGTATGGATGCACTTGTAGGATTGGGTGGACGTAGAACAATAAGGAAGCGTCGAACAAGAAGG
>Ga0181416_1000266_pt1 | contig 13773 bp, 14 predicted proteins | sample 39SPOviralmetaG_FD_130141 | JGI IMG/M metagenome (GOLD analysis project Ga0181416, IMG submission 130141) | Marine viral communities from the oligotrophic San Pedro Time Series (SPOT) site, San Pedro Channel, CA, USA - 39 SPOT_SRF_2013-01-16 | ecosystem: Environmental > Aquatic > Marine > Strait... | reverse complement strand
CTTCATACACCTTTTACAAAAAAATAAAAAAAAACTATACTAACCGCTCTAATTTACCTATAAATCACACCTATTCATATTCCCAAAACACCTCTCCGTTCTGTTGTTTCCAACCCATACGGCCGACAACAAATTTAAGGTTCTTTCCACCTCCGTTTTCTACATAGGTAAAGAGGCAGTTGTTCGCACAATTGTTCGCTTGGAAAACAGCGCTTTTAAATTGGTTATATTCCTTCCTATTATTGATATACATATCACGGACTTTCTCAGCTCTTTCTTGGAATTCAAGCTCCTTCACTAGTTTCTTCCTCTGTTGTTTGGGGAAGGCGTTGTAGAAAGCGTTGCCTTTGAGGTTGCGAACCTCCTTCACAAAATCGTAGTATCGGAAATGGGGGTCAAGAACCTTTTTTGTGTCGGTGTCGTAGACCCAGCAGTGGTAGGAAAGGGTCATATTGGATTTTTTTTTTTGTTTTGTTTCAATTCAGTTTCAATTCAGTTTCAATTCAGTTTCAGTTTGTTGGATATTTAGACCATACGGACAAAAACTATTCAATTTTTTTTCTACTGCTCCAACTCCAGTTTTACAGCCCCTCCATTTCTAGTTCCCATTCCGCAATTTCCCTAATCCTACGCATCGCTCTTTCTTTCAATCCCATACCCTCATAATAATCATACATAGTTTTATAGTCATCGGCTCCTACCATTCTCTTCTTCACCTCCTCTACCTTTTTTTTAAATTTTTCATCATAGGTTTCCCTATGTTTTTTCCCACCGAGTTGTTCCATCACCGCATCGAATTGTTGTTTATAGTCCGTCATCTTGCTTGTAAATGACCTTTCACCTCAAAATATATTCAAATTTTTTTAAGAAAGCACGTCTTCACCCTACCATCGTGGGTTTCAGTTTCCCAGCGGAATTCAAAACCACCTTCTCTCAGTTCCTCTAACGCATTTTCAGCTCGCCCTATAAAATCAGTTCTTATTATGTTTTCTTTTATGATATATTTTAATTTTTCTTTTAGTTCCTTTTCACCTAAAACAAAGGTCAAATCACCTTTTTTTCGTTGGTCTTCGGCCAGTTGTAGATTAGGTTGGGGTTGAACCACCACTACTAATAACACACCAGGCACACCACCAACCGATTTGAGGTTGTCCTTTAGCGAAATATATTTAGCGAATGATTTATAGTCATCTTTTAACATATGTTCTAGTTTGTAAATAGTGGAGGTTATACAATTTTCAAAATATTCCATAGTCATTTTTAATTCTTTTAAACTATCATAGTTTTGTAGCAAATATCCCTCAGTAGGAAAGGCTTCACCTACCAACATCTTAGTCATATCTTCGTGGAATTCTGGTGGATATCTATCCAGTTCTTCGTGAAAATCCTTACCAAGAAAATTAATCTCGTCTACCTGCTCTAATAATTTTGTTGCTTTCTTCTTTGTGGCCGCAATTAGTTTTAATATTTTCCCAGATTCGGATATGTTCTTATAATAATCGTGTATACAATCTATCATCTCCGTCCTTTCCTTATCTGTGGGTAGAGCCTTCAATCTCCAGTCCCATTTCCTTATTTCTCCAGCCATATCAAACGGCATCTCGCGTAGCTTGTTGTAAATGTCTTTTCACCTCAAAATAGATTCAAATTTTTTTAACAACAAAAAATATCACTAATAATTTATGGGTTATGGGTTTTTATTCTACAATTCTGTATAAATTGTCGTTGTCGGCGCTTATTAATTGTCTGTTAATATTATTAACGTTGTCGTAGCGTGGGGGATATTTTATTGAACGCCGTGTGAGCGGATTAATTATTTTTCTTTTACATTCAGTCCATAGTTCTTCACCAGCGGATATATCTTGTATTTTATATGTTATAAAACATTTAGTTATTTTCGTAATATCTATAATAAAATGTCGCCAAAAACGTTTGTATACATTTTCCAATCTAAATAGATGAAATTTACCGAGTTCAAATGTGGGTGGGCGAAACACGTCGACCACATTATTTTCTATTCGCTTTCTTATTTCGTTATGTATAATCTTGTTCTTGTATTCACATTCATCACAATAGACTACAAATCCCATTTTGTCTCGTTTATCATATTCGTCTTGGTCGATGTTGATTGTTTTGTGGCGGCAATCGGAACACGCTACTGCTACGCATTTTTTCTCTTCAAGCTCAGTCATCTTGTTTGTTGTAAATGTCTTTTCACCTCAAAATAGATTCAAATTTTTTTAACAACAAAAAATATCACTAATAATTTATGTTATGGGTCTTTTTCCTTCTCATCATTAAAAAAAACTATTGAATACCTATCACCTTCAGTCCAGTTTTCCGTCCAGTGGTAAAATTTAGACCCATTAAAACAAATAGGCGCTTTTCTCCCATCATACATATCCATTTTATACCCCCTATCTACAATAACCTTACCACCACCTTTATAATCACCCATACTAACAAGGTAGGAAGTCCCTATATTCGCACCATCTCTATGTGGTAAAATTCTATAGTTTTTATTTAATTGAACCCCAGTAAATTTAAAATCTGGGAACCACCAATCACGGAATTCGCAAAAAATACCCCATAGTTCTGGCCGTTGGGTCATAATAGTCGTTTTATATCTTTTTTTTTCTTCATCATATTCCCTATTCTTTGTGGGGCTCATATACCCACGCCAAGTCCAGCCATATAAAATAGAACCTCCTATCTTTTTGGGAATATTGAATTTTTCCATTCTTGATGTAGGTGTTTTATATTCTATTGTTGCTAGAATATCTGTTAGGATTTCTAAATCTATTTCCCAGTCCCCAGTAAAACCATAATTCGCCATATACAATACAAACCATAATTATTTTTTTATTTTCGCACGGCTGTTTAGTCGTAGATTATAGCATTCAGGCCCCCTACTGCTTTTTTTTTCTTATATTTAGACACCCAATTAGGGAACATACTACATATTTCATCGGCATTTAGTTCGGCTTCTTTCAACCTCTCCTCGAGTCCGCCCATATTTTCACATATCCCTCCTATGGGATTATAGTTCTTAGTAATCGGCGCCATCCAATTACACCTCAATATCCCTCCGTCCCTCTTGAAATGGCTTAAATTCGTAAAATAATCCTCAAAATGCCTATATGGGGTCGATATTCTCTCTCTTGTTTTATCTACCCTATAAAACTGGACGGCCCCGCTGATATATCTTAAATTAGTAGTAAAAGTTTCTTTCATAAAAAAGGTGTTGGAACATAAACACATACCACCAAAATATAAATCATTATGGACTAACCTATCAAAAAAATCATCAACAAAATCTTTTAAATCTAACACCATCGCACCCCATATATTTTTAATAAATTTAATATCATCGTCCATCATCACCAGTTCGTCGCCGTCCTCACTCCAGTCATTTAATATATAGTCCCTCACCGCTCCTATACCTTCATAGTTTTCTGGAACTAATACCACATTCTCATAGACCTCACTATAATTTTCTAAATCTTCTTCCCTAGACACAAAAATATAGATGTCTTTTGGGTCAATCCCATTCAGCATTAGATATTTGTAGGTCGTTTCTCCAAAAAAATTCAGTCTATTATAACTAGGCACAGCAATTTTGTAGTCCCTTACCACACGGATTAGTGGGCCGGCGGTTGCGATTACATCGCTGTCTAATCGTGGATAGTCAATCCTCATTACCGCCAATTGTTTTTCTTTTATTTTTTTATAATTCCAAATAGAAAAATTCAAAGGTAAAAATACACTATATATAATAGAATTGGGCTCTATCTCTTCAAAATCGCTGTCCTCTATTATCCTATTTAGATAGATATATTTCATATAATATAACCTACATTTTATTTGTGGATTTTTTTTCGGTTTGTATTATATGCCTTACAAGATAGAATGGACTAGAAAAGGGTTCGAAGCTCAACCACAAAGCGAATTACAATATCGCCGTATGATATATATGAGGAATTATAGGGAGAGAATAAAACAAAATGAAATAATTTATATAAAAAAATCTAAAATAATAAAATTATAATTTTTAGTAAAAGGTGTATGATGTGTATGATTTTGAGGTGTAAAATTAATTTTTTTTTTAATCACCGAGGCCGTGTCCCTCATCATCACTATCCAAGAAGAATAGTGGATTTTCGCTTCTAATCGCATCATAGGTAGGTTTATCATCATCATCGTAGTATCCCATCTTATCATCTATAAATGAAAGGTATTCCGCTGTCCTATTTCCGTCCAGTTTATATTTACAGCTTTTATTACCTCTTACAGATAGGATAATTTTTGTATAATTTTTAAAATCTTCGCCGTCATCGGTCTTTTTTAGTTGCTGATTGACTATAAAATCTTGCTGGAAATTGGATAGGGATTTTACACCATTTCCTTCTTGTCCTCCATTATCTTTAATAAATTTTTTGTATAGGTCATACCACCCAGCAACATATAGACCTTTAAAACAATTACTCGTATCGCTTTTGCTGTCGCATTCGTCCCAACATCTTACAATCCACCTAATAAATTTATTAGTTAGGGGTTCTCCTCTACGCAATAGGTTTCTCTGGTAGTCATTCATAACCCTATTATTCTTAAAATCAAAGGTCGCATTCACCTCTACCTCGTTGTATAGATAATCTACAAACAACGCCTTACAATATTCATTCGCCATCTCTTCTTGTAGCTCATCAAAATAACTATTATGGTTTAAATGTTTATCCTCACATAGGAAGAACTGAAAACGCCTATTACCGAGTTGGAAGCTCATTACATATTCCTTATTCGTGAATAGAATTAGACCCAAACACATTCGCATCTCCTCACTATCCTTATATTTTTTCTCGCCGGCTCTTTTTGGGTCGGTAATAAGGGTTTTCATAGCATTTTCAAATTTCTTGGTGTCCCCATAACTGCTTTCATTCAACGCTAGTAGAAGCTTACCCATAAGAGCTGAATTGAATTGGCCGAAAACCTTTTGGTAGTCATCGGTGTTTAAATAATATTCCGCTCCAATAATTTCATTACCCAACCAAGCAAAGAACATATCCTTCCCTACACCTTGAACGGATTTAAATACACACGCCACCTTGGGTTGAATACCACAAAACCTAACCCTATGAGCTATCCATTTCAATAAATAATCATAGCATTTCATACAAGTTCCACCAGATAGATAAAATATATGTTGTAGAATTTTACTAATGTCGTGGTATGGGTTTCCATATTTGGCCTCGGCTTCTTCTTTCATTTTTTTAACAATTTCTTGGATTTCCATATTTTTATTCATATCATCAGCTTTCAGTCCTTCAAAATTATTTTTTACACAAGCGCCTCGCCTCAACCTATTCATTACCTCACCATCTAGGGTTTCTTCAATCCCAGTAGGTAGAAAATCCCTTATCCTATATTGCCGTCTTGATGTATCGTAGAGCCATCTTTTAATAAAAGGTTTCCGTTTTAGTTTTATCTCACCATTTTTGTCCTCTTCTTCTTCCAAATAATAGACATCTCTATAATGGTCTTTCAATTGAGCCATATTCCTATCTTGGTTATTATTTAATGCCTTATCTTCTTCTACAAAATTCGCATTCATCTGGCCCGTCAGCTCATAGTTCCATAATTCAAAAATTTCTTTTAATTTTCCATAATCTCCTATACTATTTAACACCGCATTACTAACAACACTACCAGTATCGTTGACGGATAGTTCTTTCCATAGGGTTGGATTGTAGATATGTAGTAGTTTCCATAATGTAGTCTTATGATAGTCTGTTTCGGGCTTATCACAATTATCACCATACCATTTCCACATATCCACATTCTCATTTATCCATTCATCTTCGGTTTTGTTCGTATTACATTTTTTATGGATTTTTTGGGTAAATCTCTGTAGTTTATTAAAATAGTCGGGCTCCTCCTTATCATTAGGGACTTGGAAATACCACGCCCTAGTAAGGTCTTGCCATAGTTTATAGTCATAATTTTTAGCAAATTCGTCATTATATAGACCCGCCAATATCTCACACGCTAGGTCTTTATCAATCAACATTCGTGGATTACCCCATATTTGGTTGTTAGAGGCGTGGAATTCAGTTAGTTCTTTATTCTTCGCAATATTTTTCCGTTTCCTTTGTTCGGCTGTCTGGATAGATGAGGGCATTTTGAACCCTACCTTTTCTTCCAAATCAGCAATCTTAACAATCGGTATAGTGTCTGGGTCGCCGTCCCAACCTTCCACCACAATAGCATTTCCGTCATCATCGACACGCCTTTCAAAACAAACCCCACTATATAATATATCCAGTTTTCCATTAAATAATTTAGTCTGTTTCACATATTTTCCCTCATCGTTAGGGTGTTTCTTAGCCCAATAATGTCGCCCACGCCCACTAAAACTTTTTGTATAGGGTAGGTGTCCGTAGTGTTGTTGTATCGCTCTATCGCTTTCCTCATCATCGGTGTCTATCACATAGTAGGGGTTATCGCAACCCATATCTATAGAAAAGGCATTCCCTTCTTTCTTATTATCCATAAAATATTTCTCTTGTTCTCTAATTTTATGGGCGCTCCAGTTCGTCCATTTCTCTGGGTCATTATAGTAGGGGCTTTGTGGGTCGCCACCAATTTTTCCGTGTGGGTAGTTCGGTCTTTTCTCCCCATTTCTTAGTCTAATGTTATGTTTCATAAATTTAGTCCTACCCTTCATCACTAAATTATCTATGGCGTTTTTTTCTAGCATATCATTATAGCAATATTTTTTATTTACAATTTTTAGCTTCATCGTTATATCTTACAATAGTTATGTAAGATATATTTAAATCAAATTTATTATTAAATTAATTAAAAAAAATAAAATTTTATATTTTTATATCAAAATCATACACTCTATACACCTTTTTTAAAAATTTCGGCAAATTTCATTCACCAATTTTTCTCTCCAGTTATAGGCCTTCAAAAATTCATCACTCGCCTCCATAGTCCTACTAGTCGGCCCCCCAACATTCTCAAATTTGGCGTCTTCCCAATTATCTAGACAAATCCTAGTATTTCCCTCCCTACATTCTTCAATCACATCGGTTTCGTGGGCTGTTAGTTTTTTGTGGTATTTTTTCATATTTTCCTTGTCTATGTTATAACAATAGATAAGGAATTTTCGCCTCCATTTGGAATGTTTTATAGCGTTATCGTTTGCGGATATTTTGGTCTGTAGCATTTCTTCGGTATGACCTATCGCAAGCTCTTTTAACCTATCTGGAAGCGCCACCTCTATATTAGTTAGACCACGGAGCATCGCTGCTCGGTGTAGTCCCATCATTCCTAATTTTATTCCAAAATTTTCTAGCATAGCAAGGTGGTTTTTCTGTTTTTCAATAAGGGGCAATATAAATTCTTTCAACGTTTCGTAGTTTTGTAGTTGAATTGCCTTTGCCTTTGTCGTCATCTTGATTGTGTGTAAATGACCTTTCTTCTCAAAATATATTCAAATTTTATTTTTAATAAATTAAACAGCACCAACACCACCACCAGTATCGGTTGTAGATGCTGAGGTTGATATGCCTATTTTGGATGCTACACCCGCTACTTGGGCTGTGTCTGGGTGTGAGGTAGTGTCTTTAACCAATCCATCTATTAAAAATCCTACACCCACTAAATCCGCAATCGGGCCGGCTACCGCCATAGCTGTTCCCAAGCCAGACCCAATTTCACCTAGAGTTATTCCAGTCGTCGCCTTCTCCGCCAGTTGTGTTCCAGCAGCCTTCACCGCAGAAAGCGCCGCATCTGGGGCAGCAGCAAGGTTCGTCGCAGCCACTCTGGCCGCCGCTCCTACACCTTGTTCGGTGAGTGCCGTGTCGAACGCCCCAGTAATACCATATCTCGCTGCTAATCCAGCATTCTCCCCTCCTATAGATGTGGCTGCTTTCCCTGCTGCTGCCCTTGCGGCACCCGCACCCAAATCCAATGCTGGGGTCGCCCCTTCGGTGCTTGTTAGACCGCTTGTGGCGTTAGGTGCTCTTGATAGGTCTGTTATAGCATTACTATCTCCAGCGGCAGGCACGGCGGGCACTGGCCGTCCTGCTTCGGCGGTTAGAGGCGTAGCGCTGCTTGCCTGCGCCACCGATGAGTTCACCATATCGGCTCCCTGTTGGATTTCATCTGGATATCGGCTTAATATATCTTGTAGGTAATCGCTGTCTTCTGGTGATAGTTCTGTGGTGGCTGCTGTTGGTTCTGCGGTGGCTGCGGTGGCTGCTGTTGGTTCTGCGGTGGCTGTGGTGGCTGCTGTTGGTTCTGCGGTGGCTGCTGTTGGTTCTGCGGTGCTTTTAGGATAAGAAGGGTCGGCAACTGGGTCGGTAGATTTAATATTACCTATATCAGCGGGCTTAGCAACCACATCTGTTCCCCCAGCGGTAGGGTTGGCTGCCGATTTAGCAGCTCTAGCATCTAAATATGCGCCGCCCGATTTAATTGCTTTTCCTAAACCCTTTATACCAGCATTAGTTCCCATTAAAATACCACCAGTCTGTTCTAACTGACTGATAGTGCCTTGGAATTTTTCATTAAACTGGGCTTGTAGTTCTTGTCTACCTTGGTCTAGTTGGGCGCTCAAAGATGAGTGTTGCTGGTTGAGTGTGTCGCTAAATCCTTGTAGTTGGTCTAAATAGCTCATAATAATATATATATAGATAATATAATAAAAATATGGAAAAAACTAAAACAATTGGAAAACACGAAGATTTGGAAATCTATCCAGTAAAGATAGATAAGAAACGACTGAATGAAGGCGATAATAAATATCCCCTATCTAATTCTACACACCTACACCTTATTATAGGTAGAGTGAAAGCAGGTAAATCTACACTACTAAATAGTCTATATATGTCTAAAAGGTTCTTCGCAAAAGACTATAAGGTCAAAATTTTAATATCTACTACAGCCCACAACGATGCTGTGAATAAATATATGATAGAAGATTTTGATTTTGTTTTTAATGAATATAGTGATGCCCTTATGGACGAAATACTAAAAATGATAGAGGAAGACGAAGAAAGTGGACGCTACCTCATAATTTTTGATGATATTATAGGAAATGTTAATTTTAAAAGGACTGGGAAGGTAGATAAAATTAGTGAATTAGTGTCCCACTACCGACATATAGGAAATGAAAAGGAAGAAGGCCGTATCGCAATCGCAATCGCCTCGCAATACTGGAAATATTTTAATGGGATATTACGCTCTAACGCTTCGGGCTATTATATTTTGGGTGAATTCCCCGAGAGTGAGGTGAAAAAAATGGCGGAAGATTTATCCTATTTCGGTGGAGGAACTAAAGAATTTATGGATATTTATTATAAATCTAGAAAAGAACCACACGATTTTCTATACCTATCTGTAGAACATCTGGAGGCAAGACGCAACCATAGTGATTTAATATGGAGCAAAGAAGAACATATGAAAAATAAAAATACAAATGAAAACGATGAAAACGATGAAAACGATGATGACGATGAAAACGCAGATTAGCATTTCCATAATACCTTTCTTGCCCAATAGTTTGCTGAATTTTTATCTGGTAGTTTGCCTTCTTTATTTCTTATACCACCAGACCGAGCACAATAGGATTTTCTAGCAGCCGCACTATAATTGTGTTTATAGTTAGTGTCCCCAAAATGAATAAGCTTGGGATTACCAGTTTTCCCCCTTACATAGACCATCATTTTTTTGCCTTGTTTTGTAGATTTCATAGGTTTATAGAGAGGTTTTGATTTCGTTGGCTTCGCCATATATTACAATAGAATTTTTTTTATTCATTTTTTTTATCTATTATATTATATATGACCGACACAACACAGATAGTCTATTTGGATTGTAATAGGCAAAATTCTAAGAAAAGCGATACTAATACAAACGAATGGGAATACAAAATCGGTGATGAGGCTATGGTTCTACCGCCAGGCACACAAGTTTCGATACAAAATGCCCTTATCAATAAAAGAGGATTGAGTGGGGGTTCTATTATAATAGACGAGGATATTAAGGAACAAATGTCCTACCACTACTATAAAAGCGATAATGAATGTTGGCGCCCCACCGGCTCTACGCCACAAAAACCCCCAGATGGAGGCAATTATTTAAATATCTATAATGCTACAAGAGGGGAGCATCTAAATCCTATGAATAAATTTTTATGTGATAGTGAAACAAATACTACTAATGATGGTGTCTATGCTGGACTAGGAAAAGGATTTAGAAAAGGAGGCCATAATGTTCCTAGATACGACACTACACAAGGGGGGACTGATACTATACCAGGCGTGGGCAACAACGACCCCCACATTAGTGAAAATTTTCCAAATAATTTTGGGGATTTACGAGGGATAGGACAGATAGGAGAACAGCTTTTACAAGATTACAGACGAGTGGGATTGAGTGAAGCACCGATGATGGCTATGACTACTAAAACTTGGGATAAAAAATTAGTTGGTGATGATGCGACTTGGGCTGATAGTATAGACCAGAGTGATGACCCTACACTACCCTACGACGCTACTACATCAACCTATTTTGTTCCACGCGTGGGAACATCGACTATATTTATACCTAAAGGCACATATGGGATTAGTGAATTAGCACAACTGATTACAGACCAAGTCAATGGAAAACTAGTCGATGTAGAAAGCGGGAATTTTAATAAATCCGCATACCAAGAAAAATTGGAAATTACACAAGGACAAGAGGGAGCAAGGGATACACTAGATATAGCAGGATTAGGCAATAATAGAACCTATATTAGAGTTATACCAGAATTTTTAGACGAAACTGGTAGTCAAGGGGGCAAAAACGCCAACGATGGGACAACCCCAGAAGGCGCACCTACCATACCCCCAGCAGGTTCGGGCTACCTACCAGTTATAGACGGCTGGCAAGAAAAACATAATTTAGCAAGACCCTTTAATATACCTCAATATAGTTATTGTAGTTCTTATATTGCTTCTTGGAATAACAACAACGCAGCTGACGGCCCCTCTACTCTATGGAACGACACTACTGGGACATATACGGCCAGCGCAGCAGGCGACCCCCCAGACGACGGACTTCTCATTTTTACTAGAGCAATTGATAGTAGTTCTAATAATGCTAGTGGGGCAAGCACCGACACCCAAACAGCTTGGACTAACGCACGAACTATTGATAATAATGGGGATACACTAACGACCAAATTTACTGCTACTGATGGTTATTTATATATACCATTTACCCAAGAGGTTATTAAATACGCTAGAAGCAAATTCCACGACGGCCCAAACCCAGCAAAACCAAATTTATTTCTAGGTTTTCACGGACTAACGAGAGGTTGTTATGGGACTACAGCAAGACCTATACCAAGAGGGGTTTTTATAGAAAAATACCAGTGTGCGTCGGAAAATAGGACATCTATGTATGGGATTGACGCAGGCAAAGCCTATAGGAATGGAAGGTGGCGGCTACCAGACCCAAAAGCAGGGATTTTTACAGATACATACCATTTTAATAAAATGTGTAAAACCCTTCTTACCCCACCGAACAAAAATGCTAATACAATAGATACTATTAGGAAGACACGAATGAACCTATTATGTAGTCAGCAATTACAAGATAAAACCCAAATGAACCCGCCCGCCGTAGCTTACCCACCAGCAGATAATACTACTCCAGTATGGTCTAGTTTTCAAAATTACCCTAATACTACTGCGGAATGGACGCATTCGGCGGCGGCAGCAGCGGGCGGAAAACCCGCCGGCCCTAATAATGGGAAGGGACTTGGAACTACGATTACAAATTTAAATGGTGGATTTAATTATAAAGCGTGTAGAAACCAGATGCCCCTACAATATATTAGACCCCAAAAAAATGTAGATTTAAACCCCCTAACCAAACCGACATTTTTTAATCCAGTCTATTATATTACAACACCACCAGACGGCGACACCGACCAAGCAGGTAGTTGTATTAATAATAATAATACCGACACCGATTATGACCCTGCTAGACAAGGTTATTACATAGGGACACCAGAATTTAATTTAAGCTATGATAGTTCTAGTTCTAGTTATGTAGTGGATAATTTACACCAAAGTTGGAGAATACCAGACTACGATAATTATGGGAATGAAATAGAAAATGGAGGTGAAACAGCGGTTCTATTACGCCGTCTATGTGATTTTGCTAAAGGTCAAGATGCTATATATAGGTGTGAACCACAAGGCGGGGGGATAAGACCTAATATAGAAAGTTTAGCAGAAGAACTAGTTGATTGTTTAGAACAACCGAAACAAAGAGAAGGTGGAATTGCTGTGTTTAATTGGGCGACCCTAGCAGCAAGGGAATATGGTGATAAGGACTGGACTAACCCAGATGTTTACAACCAAGATATGACCGATTTACTAGAATGGGAAGACTATTTTACTACAAAATCAAAGGCAAAGGCAGCTTGGAAGAATACACTATGGGGAAGGATTGGATTTAGATACGAACAATTACAAGATAGGGATTTCTACGAACAAAACAAATATTATGATAGACCTATAGATGATAAGGTGCGTGTTAGGGGAGCAACTACAAGAGCCGATGTGGATATGGGTGCTGCCCCTTCTGTAGCTACCGCATATAATCCTAGTGTGAAACCAAAAATACCTAACAGACCAACTGACCCTATAGCCCCACGAACCTATGATAATCTGGATATAAATACCACAGCCCAGCGTGAAGGGACTGACGATGTATGGATTCCATATGGGTCTGGGACAAACCTAAATTATGGGATACAATATAAAGACACTGGTGATTACAAAATCAAACACTATACTAATACAGCCAGTTATTTTGGCTCATTCTGGAAATATTCTACCGCTGCTATTGTTCTAGCAAAAGGACGACCCATTCGGGCTTATGACCTACCGACACTAAGTCAGCAAGGTTATTATATTATTACTGCGGATATTCTAGACCAACACGAAGATAGTGTGAAAAAAGGTAGGAATATGCCCCTATTAGGTGTAGTCCCACTAAGTGGTGAAGCCACGAATGATTTTTTGAATGCCGTTGAACCCCTAACCCATCTTATATCACAAGAAAAGGTAGTCAATTCTATTAAATTTAAGGTTCTATACCCTAACCTTATGAACCCAGAAATAGACGACAATAGTAGCGTTATACTAAAAATTGTTCGCCCTATACAACCCCCACCATCTGCCGTCAAACGGCAGAATAACAAAACAAGTGCGGCGGATACTAAATCAAAAACCAAAACATAATTATAGACAGATTTAAAAGAATAACGATATAGATATAAAAATGGCGGTGGCGCTACAGACCACAAATGCCGAGTTTATTTTGAATAATTGGAATAAAATTATTGAAATTGGAATTACTACGGAAGAAAAACTAAGAGCTGTGGCGGACACCCATATCAAGCTCCTAAAGGGGCCAATTTTAGCACGATTGATACAAGATAGGGAAAAACGGAGAAAAAATGCGGTGAAATACTATCAAGACCATTATGTAGGAGATAGTAAAATACAAAAAGAAAATAGGGAAAGACGGAATGAAAGGTCTAGGGAAAACTATAAAAATAATGAGGAATTAAGGGAAAAACAACGGATAAGAATGAAATTATATAGGCAAAAGAAAAAGGCTCTAGTCGCAACCACTATCGCTATCGCTAAGGAAAACTAATTGATTATTATGCTGATAATAGCAAGGGGCACATCTAGATTTATG
>Ga0181416_1000265_pt1 | contig 13802 bp, 6 predicted proteins | sample 39SPOviralmetaG_FD_130141 | JGI IMG/M metagenome (GOLD analysis project Ga0181416, IMG submission 130141) | Marine viral communities from the oligotrophic San Pedro Time Series (SPOT) site, San Pedro Channel, CA, USA - 39 SPOT_SRF_2013-01-16 | ecosystem: Environmental > Aquatic > Marine > Strait... | reverse complement strand
TTACACTTTCATCTCGATTGCCTTTTTTGCTTTTTAATGCAATTAGCATATCTCTTTTAAAATCTTTGAAGTTATGACCAAGGTCACGAAGTCTTGTCTTTAATTCAGGATTAAAATCAAATTCATTTTGCAAGTAATTGTCATAATAACCATTTTCTTCAAGCCAAGTACTTATCTCTTTCATAGTAGTAACTGGCTTGCCATTATTCAAAAAGACCTTATTGACTCCATTTCTATCTGTAAGCAAGAGTTTAGTTACTGCTTTTATATTTCCTGAATCTTTTACATTCTCAAATCCAGCATATGCTGTTGTTTGTGCAGTTCCACCAAATATGTTAGTTGCATAGGAACCCGTATTGAATAATAATGACATCAATTGATACTTGGCTTCCATTGCTCCAAAATTTCTTATCAAGTTATAATAATACAACTGCCTAGTCTCTGGGTCTTTAGGTATTAATTTTTTATCTAAAAATGGAATAGTATCTTTTCCAGCAAATAGTTTACTCTTATACATTCTTTCAAGTTTGCCAGCTACAAACTGGTCTGAAGTAATATAGAATAAATTGTATTTATTTAAATGTAATAACTTTTTACCTTGAGGTGTCATCTGTTTAGATGAAAAAGTAGTCTGGTAACCCATAGCTGTTTCAGCATATGTCCTTAATAGGTCTGCCCATACATCTACATAATTATTATATCTTTGTTTAGCTGGTATTTCTGTTAATTCTACACCTTTATATAACTTTACAAACTTCTTTTTTTCATTTCTTGATGGTACATAGTCTTTCATATTCATCAAAAATGCATCTAAATCACCTTGTGCTTTAAACTTGGTTAGATTTCTAAAGTATCCTTTTATTAAAGCATCTTGATAATCATTAAATATCTCAGTATTCTTTTTAAATGGTATAGGATCATCTCCACGCTTCTTTAATGGAGAGGCGTAAGAACCACTAGACTTTTCAAAAGCAATCTCATAATCTTCACCAATGGCTATTCTATCGTTAATATTAAAAAATGGATTGTCTAAAGCAAGGTCTCTAGGAATCTTCTTACCTTTACCAAAATTTTTATCTAAATCAATTTGCTTATTCATCCACCTTGCTTGTTCAAGTAATATTTTTTCATTTACATTACGAATACTATGGTGTACATAAGTATCAAAATCTCTTTTTCTACGAGAAACAAATGGATTTGATGCTCTTCTTGATTCTCTAAATTTCTTAGGGTCTTTAGGGTTTTTATCTTTAACTAATTGTTCTAAACGATACTCGTAATTAAATCTCATTAAACCATCTATACCAACAGCTCTAACTAACTGTTCAGTCTGTTTAGCATTCATTACTTTATCTTCAAAAAGTTTTATGTTAAACTTTCCATTCTTATCATATTGTATATAATTATTCAATTTTCCATAATCATGCTCTTTATCAATTCTATCCCATTGAATATCTCTACCTGATATATCTTTTGTTGCTACAAAATCATTCCAAGACTTCTTAAAGAATTCTGTTACAGCACTATTAAGTTTTAAAAACTTATCTTTATTAATGCTTTTATCTATTTGATCTAGCATTAATCTTCCTTCACGAAATTCAATTAAATTCTCTATGTACTTATTTTTAATATTTGGTCTTGCTGAAATATTATTTAATACCCGTTCTAAAGGTTCAATTGTCTTTAATTTTTTATTATTAAAAGCATTTATGCTTATATCCATATCATTTACAGCATTTCTAATAGATTCCATAGGACTCATAACCTTATAGAATTCCATATTTCTTTTACCTCTAGCTGTATCAACAATCCTTGTAACTTTTTTAGCTCTGGTTAAGAAATTCATCTTTACCATTTCTCTTTCAATGGTCATTGGAGATGTATGCCAATGTCTTAAATAAACAGGTAATGCTTTCACGGAGTCTATTTCTTTTAAATGCCTATTAATATTCATCACATCAGTCATTGTTATTGTTGTTGAATCTCTAGGATTACCTTCTAATGCTAACGTATAGTTTATAAACCAATTATTAAAATCAACTCCAGCAGGGTTTGTCTTGATAAGGTCTTGTAGCTTTCTTACTTCTATAAGGTCTTTATCTGTATAGGCAATCTTTTCTAAGCCACCTTTTTTAACTAAGGCATTCATTGTTTCAAACGGCTTTGAATTTGTTTTTAATATCTCATTAGAGACCTTCTTTATATTGCCAATTCTAATAGGCTTATCATCTCCCGTGTTGGCTCTATTATATATCTCATCCATCTTATTGTAGAAGTTTCTCTTAGGTCTCATAGGAATAGACCTAGATGAATGTAGTATCTTGTAGAATTGTGGTGTAGCAGCTCTATCAGGTGTAATATTCCTCCGTATTGGACTTAACAGCCAATAAGAAAAATAATCCTGTAGCAATCCTTCTTGTATACCATTCGCTCTTTCTATGTCTTGAAGCCTACCCAACACACCTTGTATCCTACCTTCTATGTCAAGATTCATTGCATTATCACGTTCTGGATGATTCATCACTTCAGAAACTTGATCTTTGATCTCAAAGGCTTTTTCTTTTACATTAGGAAAAACATCATCTACCACATTGACAACCCTTCCCTTACCTGTAAAAGCATTTTGTACATCAACAAATTGCTTGGTCAATAATTCCATAGTAGCATATTGTCCTAGGTCTTTACCAAAAATATCTAATGCTTGGTTAGGGTCTGTATTTAAAGTATCTTGAAAATATTTTTCACTTGAAAAAGATATCTCCTTACCTAGTATATCAAAGTGTTTTTCTAAATATTCAGCTAACTTACTATCAGGTAAAAACTGTTTAGGTTTACCTTTCTTTAATAGACCAGAAGTATTATTTATATAATTCTGTTTTGTCTTTCTATAGAGTATTTGCTGAACCTTTTTCAACTCACCAAAAGATAGACCATCTTCAAATACTTTTTGTATCTCTTTATTTATAGAGGGGTACACTTGGTCTATATCTTGTTCTCCAAGTACATTATTTACCTCATTTAATTCTTTTATATATTCAAATAAACCCTTAGCTCTGCTTGTACCATCTTCATTATAAGTCGTTTGCCTAGGCTTACTTAATCTTACAGTATCTATTATAGCTGATACTTTTTTAGCTCTATCCACATCATTTATAGCTGGCTTTGTATAACTTATGAATTCTCCGTATGTGTTTATTGCTTTATTCTCTTTACCAGTAGTAACCTGAAACAAACTATTGAAAAGTATATCTCTATGCTTATTGTATTGCAGGATAGTAGGGTCTTTACTGGCATCTGCAGACTTGTTTACGATCATGGTTCCCTGATCTAGAAACTCTCTAAAAGACTTCTTGTCTTTTGCTCTTATTATTAAAGCACCATCTTCAATAGATCCACCATTAGAAACAACGTAGTCATAAAGGTTCATTAAATAACCTTTTCCAGAAAGGCCAAATCCCAATCCATTTTTTCCAGTACTAGAGTTTCTTCCTGCAAGAAAACGATATGAAGGAGAAAAAATGTTAAACTTATTATTGAATCCATCTTTCAATTCTTGAGGCATGTCTTTATTTGTAAAAAGATCATTCAGTCCATCTAGATAATCTTTATCTGTTACCCAATGAGAACGTTCATCTGCGTTTCTCTTGTAATGACCAATGAGTTCATTGCCTAAGCCTTGAAATATTTTAATGCTATCGGAGTCGTGGTCTGCACCACCAGAATATTCTTTGTCAGTGGGATGTAATAATGATCCTGCACCTTTTTGATTTGTCCAACCTCTAAAACGTACTGCACGTATACCACTAATTGAATCAGCAGGTGTACGTATAGTAAGGAAAGTAAAAGCTTCGTCATACTCAGCAAGCTCCTCTTTGGAAAGTCCTTTGGAGAATGCCCCAGTATACTTACTCCAAAGTTCGCCAAGAGTGTATTCCTTGTTCCTAAATACCACAGGCATCTGTCTATGACCATCATTTAGATAAATTTCTCCATATTTAATTGACCTGTCTCCTTTCTTAAAAGGATCAAACTCAATGTATTGAACTACTTCTTTTGATTCAAACGGCTCTATCCAGCTCTTACTAGCATATTTATATCTTGGATTAGTGATACGTTTTGTAAAGTACTTTCTTAAAGCATTCTGATAATTGTTCTTTATAAAGCTTAATGTAATTCTAGGCACGTGAGTACCTCTTGTAGCATACGATAATGATTCGTTTTCAGAATGATGGTCTGCGTAAGATGAATCATTATCAAGGTCAAATGTCTCATTGATATCTTCATCCAATTCAAAATTACTTTCTGCTTTCATCAATCTATCCGATAAGAATATGGATTCGGGGTTAGAAGGATTGTTGATCAGTTTATCTTTTGCAAACTCTAAAGGCAATTCAGATAAATCTATTTTATTCTCAACAAATTCCTTTGCAAAGCCTTCTACGTCTAATTCTTTATTCTTGAACTTATTGATCAACTCTATTGATTCTTCAGTACCCCTAAATGACGGATTCAATACTTTTTCAAAGAATATATCTCTGAATCCCGGTGCTTGAGTATTATTGATCTGACCATAAAACTGGATAGGTAGATCTTGACCTTTCTTAGTATCCTTATTTGTATTTTCATAAGTGCCAGAACTTATTTGCAAGCTCTTAATAGGAATGGTTATCAGTTGCACGTCATCTGAAGACCATTTACCATCCTTACCATAAGACAATTCTGTTAAGGGTAATGTACCTTTGCGTTTGGAAGAAGATGTATACACTACTTCATGTATCTTATTCTTCTTCATAAATTCCTCTAAGGCAGGATATGCTCTAAACCCTGCTGATTTTTGAGCATATACACCATTGGGTGTCTTATGAAATGTAACGGGTTTATCGGCACCAGTAATATTAGGGTTAAGAGACATGCTATTATTTCTAGCATCCATGAAATCATTTCTAACAAGTCCTCCACCATCAGTATTTGCTACATCTGTATCATTTGTCAATATGATATTATATGTTTGACCTTGACCTGTATCTGCAACATCTTTAAAGCTAGACGGTGTCATATAGAACATTCTAGTCGTTGCTAATTGAATACGCTTGTTAAAATCAACTACATCCTTATAATAAGGAGAGTCTTCTTGTAAGAATCTATAAGCTTCTTCTACAGGTAGTCCTTCTATCTCAGTATCGTTAACAACATTTGAGATAAATTTTCTTCTAAATATATTGGCTACGTTCTCATTCTCACCAAATATCTTATATTCCAATTGAAGTGAGTCATCGTAATCTTTTTGTAACTCCTCTAGACTTCTCCCAGACCTAGAAAGTATATTAAAAATATCATCAAGTGTGTGATTGTCGTCTCTAAAATCACTATTAAATACATTAAGCTTATCTTTGTTAGCTCCGTAGGTGTATCTATTCTTACTTGCAAGAAGGTCATTCAATAATCCTAGATCATTTTGATCTAGGTCATAAGTTATTTCACCATCTTCTAGTTTTTGACCAAGTATCTTAACTGCTTTATTACCATCTGCGGAAGGAAGAACAGCATGTGTCATGTATGTAATATTTGCATTGGGAAGAAATTTTTGAATAGGAAGTATAGGAGCTTTCTCTCTTATAGTGGTATCACCTATCTTTTCATTCTCTACCGTTCTTAATCGTGCATTCTTACCCATCAGGTAAGGCAATTCAATGGGTTGCATGATATTAGAACTGTCTATGAAATATTGAGTCAAGGCTTTTTCAGTAGACCTATCAATAGCATCACCAAAAGCATTTTTAATATTATCACGAAATATCTCTATATCGTTATTGGATTGCTCAAATGTATTCTTGATCGTCTGAGCAACATCAACGCTTGTTTCAAATTTATCTGTCTTATTGAATATCTTTTTTGAAGTATCTCTTAGGCTAAACAGATCACGTTGAACCGTATCCATCTGATCAACTTGATCGTTATTGTACACATTGGTCTTAAACGTAACTGCATTTTTAATATCGTTTCTTCCAACCTCATACAATTCCATTGCCTTGGAACGATAAAAATCAAGTATATCTATTTCATTGTAATCTAATTCATTACGTTCAAAATGATTAATAGCCTCTTGTCTAAAATCTATATTTTGACCGTTTTGCTTTGCTTTATTTCTAAGATACTTTAAAGCTACTCCCGAACTACCCCCTGCCTCCCCTTGACTGGATTCATATCCCATTGGGTGTTCATATACAATATGCCACTGTGCTTCTTTGCTTATATCATTGTAGTCTTTAGATTCTTCTGGTCTAAAGTTCTCTTTAGGGTCTCTAATTTTATCAAGCCATTTGGAAGATTCTTTATCTACTGCAGGTCTTGAATTATATCCAAAGAACCCACCTAACAAATAATTGTATATTTGCATTTCTGTAGGCTCATCTGCAAGAGTACTAGGTAGACCAGTTACCATTGAACCTACTCCTGCACGTAGCATTTGATTGGCTCTTTCTACTTGTTGAGGAGAACCTTTATATAAATTACCTACAGAGACAAAATTACCAATACCACCAAAGGCTCCCCCTGCAATTGCACCACCAATAAAACCATCCAATACTGCATCTTCACCTTTCCATATATTACTTACACCGCTTGCAAATGCTAGGCCTACAGCCTCATCTGCTATTTGCCTACCTACACTTCCTTGTTTTAAAAAACTAGCTGAATCTGCTCCTGTTTTAGTAAGTACATCATCAAGACCCATCTTACCTGCTTTACTGAATTGCATAGGTATTGATTTTGCATGAAATACATCTATATGGTCTAACGCAGCTTGAGTAAAACGATTGCGTGTTTGTGACCCAGTAACTTTTTGAGCTACTTTAGATGCAGCCAGTATAGGAGCTTTAGCGATTCCCGGAGCGAAACCTACTAGGTGCCCGATCTGTCTGAATATAGCTTCGCCTGTATTACGAGGCTTTTCAGTCATTAGGTCAAATGTGGTAAACCCTTCTACGGCTCCAGCAAATGCTTGACGTACAGCTCTATTTAGATTGAACTCACTATTGATTCTTTTAAATGAGATACCATTATCATAGGCCAATGATTCCAGTTGATCTAACTGGTCATCGGTAAACATGGTAGGGTCTGACCTATACGCTGTTACTAACTCACGTACTTTATAAGATTCGTATTGTGATGCCATTTATTTAAAAAGGTAGCTCATCTAGTCTGCGATCAATATTATCATATCGACCAAAGTTAAATCTTCTTCTGTAGTCGATATTTCCAGAAAAACCATCTCTATATTTGTATAAATCATCTAATTGTTCATAAGCATAATAGTCTCCCATGTCAGCCATATTTTCCAATCTTCTTATTTCTATATCTATGTCATCACTAGAATATGGGTTTAAACGTTTAGTTGATTTATTTTTAGTTCCAGATGTCAGGTTAAGTAAATTGTTAGATTGACCTCCTGTACCCCCACTTTTTACACCGCCTCTGAATTTAGAGGCAATACCTCTAGCTCCTCTTAAAGCACCATAGCCTATTCCAGCACCTAACGCAGTACCTCCAGCCATTTCTCCAAGAAACCCAGCAAACTTTTCACTATCAGATTCCCCATATACACTATCGCCTCTTGATACAGGTCTTAAACTATCAGGCATTAATCCTAGTGTAGCACTATCAACCATATCGAATAATCCTTTTCTAATAGGCTTGCTCTCTCTATTGAAATCTCTTCCTATAGCCTGAGATAAGGTAGCAATGAACTCTGCTTCCTCATCTGTATACCTATTTGGGTTTCTATTATATGCCTCTATTAATTCAATAACCATTGTAGGATCCATCGTATCCTCCTATTTATTTAAAATATTTCTCACTAATTGCTCATTCCTTAACGAAAACAAGTTCTCTGGATTCAAAGACCTTTGAGTTTGTAACAACTCTGGTGCGTATTGAGGAACAAAAGGATAAGGTTGCATTTCTGGTATCTGAACTTCAGGTCTTGTTCCATAAGACTTGAATTGAGAATCTATTGGCTCCCTTAATAAACTACTCATCCATTGAGGGTCTTGTTCAGAACCCTGTTCAAAGGCTAGCTTTAAATTCTCCTTTTCTTTTTTCCTACCGCCCGGAATCAAATCTAATAGGCCTGAGTCTTGTAATTTGTGTTTATTGTAAAACTCATTCCAGTCTCTGTCGTACTTAGATCGCTCTCTTTTACTTTTTTCTACGTCTGCAATGGCTCTAAAGGTATCAGCTCCTGCCTTCTCCCTTAATTTGTAATCAGCTCTATCTTCAATTAAACGAGATTCGTCTCTTTCCTTAAAGCCAGTATTGATACCATACCTTCTTTGATTTTCATCAAAATCAATACCATACCTTCTTTGACCTTCTTCAAACTGGTCACGCTGAAGCCTCATCTGTGTATTGAATTGTCTATTCTGTTGTTCCATTCTTCTATTAGCCATTACGTAATTAAGTAATGTGTCTTGCAATGTATTTACTGCATCAAAACCTACTAAAGCTGGGTCTACTGCCATTTTAAACTCCTATTAATTATTTTTACTATCTAATTACCTACTAACCACCATTTGAAATCCATTTACTACCATTCCAAATATATACATTTCCATCAGAGCCTTTTTGCACCCAACCTAAATTGGGAAACTGGCTTGATGGTGGATTTTGTGGAGCACCGTAATTATCGTTATTTAAGCCATTTGGCGTCACTTTTAAACTATCATGTTCACCAGATTGAATTAAGTTTCCTAATGCACTTGTCAATGTGTCTTGATATCTGTATTGCTCTCCAAGAACATCTGACCTAAACCCTGCCATGGACTGCTGTAATCCTGACTGATATTGTTGATTTAAATCCCTTAATCCAGATGTAATACTAGATTGTCTTCTACCAAATCCTTCTGGCATACTATTCAATCCTAGACCGTTAGTCATATTTAATAGATTATCTTGACCAGATAATTGTTGACCATATATATCATTACCAAAACTATTTCGTGCCATTGCAATATTATTCTGCATCTGACCTGAGTCTGGTAAGAATATTCTAGCATCGTCTTCTAAATTTTGAATGTTAACATTGGCAAAATCTCGCATGAACCCTTCTGGACTAGACATATCTGCAGGTGGTGGATTACCTGAAGGTGTTGTGTTCCAATCATAATGATAAGGTGTGTGTGACATTAATTACTCCTAATTAAATGGGTTAAAAATAAATTGATTGTATCCCATTCCCGGAGATCCAACAGGACTTACTGGCTCTGGAACAGGAACCGATTGAGGTACCATTAATCCCTGAGACCTCATTGCATTTGCTTTTGCTAATGCATTCGTATAATTATTAGGATCTATCGTTGGTGTATATCCCAAATCAAATTTTCCAATATTCTTCATGCTATTTGGTATAAATGGATTAGATTGAGGCACTACTACATTATCATAAGCTCGATTGGAAAGTGGCCCTAAGCCGTCCATAGCATTAGCTGAATTAACAACATTCAAAAGATTATTAGGCTGACTCGTTGCTGATGCTTGGAAAGCTTTAGAAGCAGGTAATAATGAATCAGAAGATGCTCCCATACCTGCAGGTTGATATGCTTGTGCTCCAGCTATGTTAGCTTTAGGTATATCTACTACATTGCCAGATGCATCTATAACTGTACCATCTGCCATTGTAGGCTTGTTCATAACTCCTCCTGCATAATTGAATGCTGCAGATTTAATGCCTGTATTTATAGCAGATGATAATATTCTATTGTTCAATGTATCTTGGAAGTCATTTACATTTCTTCTGTATCTATCTTTTACATCATCACCAAACTCTTTTTGTTTACCAGTTACAACACTTTTATTCATTCCTAATGGCTGAGAATCAGATCGTTTACCATCCCCTAACTCTAAGCCTAGCCTAGAACCTAATAGAGAACCAGCAGTAGCACCTAAGCCTACTGTACCAGCAGCTCCTAATAAACTCATACCTCCAGTCATGGGAGCCAGTAATAATGCACCACCTAAACCTCCTATCCCACCAAGAACAGAACTGAACAATCCACCACGCTCACGTCTTTTTTGTTCTTTACTCATAACATTTTCAAGATTCCTTTCAGTTTCTCTCATTTGCTGTGTCAAATACAATTGTTCCATTCCCATACTAAACTCCTATTAAATTTTTACTATTACTTTTCATGCTGATGTTATTATAAAATGTTTTTCACTAGTTATTATATTTGTGTCATATCAGAAATCCATAGCTTACCACGTTCTTTTCTGTATCTTCTTAAGACACCACGATTTGTAAAGTACAATACTTCTTCACCATCTCTCATGGATTGAATAGATGGTTGAGTATTCACAACACGTATCTTGTCTTGTTTCTTATTTTGAATAGAACGAGATACTCTATCCATTATGTACCTCTCTTACTAAGTACTCTATACTCAAAAGATATATCATTGATGTACACTTTTGAAGAAGTGGTATTTGTAAAAAATACTAGAGATACTTTATTGCAAACCACGGGTGTTTGTGGTGTAAGTTTTATTTTAGTCCAATTGTTTGTTTCAGCAGGAATAGTTACACCTAAATCATGAGAATTTCCATCTTCCTCAACTAAAGTAAAGGTGTCTGTTATATCAGCACTAGATTTATAAGTGACATAAATAGCATATATTTTCTTTACATGATGAATATTTCCAAAGTCAAACATCTTTGTTGAAAATTTAGTCTGTGTATTTGCAGCAGGTGTTCTATTTAATTGATAGATATCAATAGCAGAGTTACTATCGTGAGCTATAAATGTATTATTACTATCAGTGTCTACTGAATTTGTCAATCCGTCATACGTATCTAGTACAAAATCTTTAATGTAAGTAAAGTTACCTACCTTAAGATCGCACATATAAGCATCGCCATTATTATCAAGACTATTAATAATGAAGACCATTGATTCTTGTTCATCATAAATGATTCCAGTGAATTCGCCTACATGCGAACTCCAATCACTATCCTTGATCTTTGCCTCTGTTAGGTTGCGTATCGATGAACCATCGTAAATGAACAATCCTTGTTTATTGACCCATACAATTCCATATTGAGTTTTCTTTACTGCCTCTGGATGAGCTACTCCTTGGTATTTTTTGCTATCTTCTAAAAACCAATTACGGTCATCACCTGATATATTTATGATATCTAGGCTTTTACTTTTAAACGCAAGCAGTCTATCAGCATATGACTCTAATGCTATATATGAATCAGCATCCCCTTTAGCTGCTTCTATGTAATTCACAGAAGGAAAAGTATCGTATCTATTTGGCATTGAATACATGATTCTATCTGGGTAATTCACTGTAGTGGATTCTTCTTTGCTTAAACCCGTATTCTCATCTTTTAAACTTACATTACATATGAAAACTCTATTATTTGAAATGACCGAGTCTTTCCAATACTCTCCCTGATCTCCAATAGTGTGACTAAATATATTTGATGAAAAACCATTAAGTATCTCATACGTCAATAGACCAAACTCTCTTAAACGAAAATTATTATCAGATTGATTGTAATCAGGGCATGAGTAAAAAGAACCTTGAATACTAAGAGCTACTCCTGAAGCTCCAGTGCCTGAAGTAGCTTGAGATAATAGGAGCGTATCGACATTATTATGCTGAGAGACTGTAGTACCTGCTTGAATATTTCCACCAGATATGGACATACCTGCCACTATCTTACTAAGATCAGTGACATTTGTAATATAGTCACTGTTATTTCCTGTGGTAGCAGTAGGAGCGTAGAATGCATTATCCCAAGCTGAGTAATCATCTGAAAACTTCAATCTACATCCTTTGGTTAAATTAATATCCAACAACATGACCCATTCTTCGTTTTTACCTTGTTCTCTTATGTATATTCTGCCACCAGAGATCCTTGGGTCATATGGCCCTGCAGTACTAATGTTAATAGAAAGAGATTTTAGGTCATTGGCTTCAGCTACTGTATGTGTATTTGAATATAATTTTGGTAATGATTCTTGATTATTATCATAGATAAAGGTCTGTGCTAACTCATAAATACCTTTTGATATAACTCCCTCTTGGTCAGTTTCTGTTGCAATGTTTACATTGAACCCTTGCCCAGCAGTTAAAGCCTGATACGTATCAGAAGACTGTAAAGTATACTTAGCTAAGGTTCCTGCAGTACCAGTACTTGAAGAAACATGACCTACTGTAGGTTTTGCCAAGTCATTATCCCTAGCATAGAAAGATGTATATGAATTAGAATCTGTTGTTCTATTGCATCCTTGAAAATGTCTTCTTTGCACCCAGCCATACCATTGTATCTTGCAATCATTGTTTTCCGATGTGTCACAACATCTTATTTCGTCTTCTACTTTATAATACTTTACCTTGGAAGCTATGCTACTAGCTGAAGAACTAAGAGTTATTGCATCGTTAGTCCATTTGGTACCTGCTGAATTTGTAGAGTACACGTCTATTTTGTGATCTGCAGGATTTGCAAGTAACAACAATTTATCACCTACTGTAGTACCTGTTAACGTTCCACCCCAAAAATTTGCAGTAGTGGAATCGAGGGTCATTTTTATATCTCTATCGACAACGATATTGTTTCCATTATGTTGAACAACATAGTAAAAACCTAATCCGTCTACAGAAATTCCATTGCCAGCAATATTATCCCCTTCGATCTTCAATAATGTTCCAACTGGAAATGAAGTTGCTAGGTCTTGTGAGCTATTACTTACCAAATATTCAATTTCTCTGTATTTATTATTTGTATTGTGTTGGTATACAGCAAATCCAGTTCTAGCAGTACCACCACTAATATTTCCATCAGCTATGGTATAAGTACCTGCTATACTAGTAGTTTTTGTCACAACAACAGGATCACGATTATGATCGGTCTCAAAATAGCCAAGACCATATCCCGGTTGAACAGTCGTAATTGTAGTATTGTTATAATCAGCTACCTTATTAGTAGATGAATCTGTCATGCTATATGCAGGTTGTAAAGATCCTTGAATATTGAACATCATATTCTGAACAGTGCTAAATTCGTTATCACTTATATCTGCAGGATCTTTTAATGTATTTAATCCACCACTAAAATCATTTATTTGATATAGCTTCTTAGGCATTGAATTGCTTACCCCAGAATGAACATTGTCCATTCAGTATTTCAATTTGTTCTATTTGAAAGTTTCCTTTTGGCTTATCAAAAAAACTGATAACTCCAAAACAATGATTCCAATTATGCAGTCGTCCTTTTAGCCATTTATTCTTTTTTGGTGTCATGTCTTTTAAACATCCCATAGACCAAGCTGCTATAGTACCTGAATCCAGTTTAGTAAGACTATGTCTTTGAATATCATGAGTGTGTCCATAGACTATGTTGGAACCATAAGCCTCTAAGTGTTTTTTAGCATGATACGTTGTAGCGTAAGCACCGTGAATAAAATTTACCTTACCAAGCTTTAATGGTTTATTATAAGGGTAGTACTTATAACCTCTTTCTATCCATCTACATGCATCTTTAAACTTATATCCTTTCAAGTACGGATGTTTGCCTACGAAGTGATCTAACCACTCATCATGATTTCCTGCAAGAATATAACGTTCCTTGCAGTTTACTTTATCCAGTACTTTATCAAACATATCAATTCCTGCATTGACTTGTTCAATTTCTTTATCAACATCTAATAATTGATGTTCAAGATTTGGCAATCGTTTGCCTTTGAATCTCCAAGCAGAAACAGAATCCCATTCTCCTACGTCGCCAAGATTGATAAATAT
>Ga0181416_1000264_pt1 | contig 13828 bp, 17 predicted proteins | sample 39SPOviralmetaG_FD_130141 | JGI IMG/M metagenome (GOLD analysis project Ga0181416, IMG submission 130141) | Marine viral communities from the oligotrophic San Pedro Time Series (SPOT) site, San Pedro Channel, CA, USA - 39 SPOT_SRF_2013-01-16 | ecosystem: Environmental > Aquatic > Marine > Strait... | reverse complement strand
TATGAACAAAATGATTTTAAGATGTGGACACCAATTCTGTGGTGACTGCATAATAAGTCATATGCAGTGCATAGGAGGTTTAAAATGTCCGTTATGTAGAGAGCAATACGGAGTAAGAATCGCAGGATGGAAACCACCGCAAAAAAGGTAAAGTAGTATATAGGTAGTATATAGGTAGTATATAGGTAGTATATAGGTAGTATATAAGGTAGTATATAGGTAGAGATGTGTATTAGTAAATAGACAAATTTTTTGTTTTATATTTTCAGGTTAAATCAAAACATTCAGTAGTAATACTCAATATCGTCATTATCAATAGTATCATTCCATAAAGTAATTAAGAGTGCTAACGTTTTATACAACCCATTCATATCCCGTCGTTCCTTATATTGTTCGTAAATCATATTTCCCAGGCGTTCATAAATAGCAGGATAATCACAATTGTCATCATTCCATGACCATTCAATATGGGTAACTTGACCGTCAGCATTACGAAATTTATCCTTTTCTCGATATGCATTAATACTAGGTAAAAAGTCATTAGAATAGCAGTCAGTTAAATGGTGAAAATAGGCAAATACGATAAACAGTCCATGATAATATTCACCGAGTTGGTGTAAATGGTTAATCCAGTTATATTTTTCCATCCAATAATGAACTTTTACTTCATCGGCAACAAACTGATAAATATAAGGATGTAGGTCATGTGGTAATTTATTCATATTAGACTCATTAAAGAGTATGGTTTGTAATTTTTGTTGATGTGTCATGATAATAGTAATATGTAGTTGTAAATAAAAAAGGTATAAAATGTTATCAATTTTTTAGATGTCTTATAAAAATATAGTATATTTATGAATAGGTTCTCAATGTATGAAAAAAAAAGTGGTAATATAAATAAAAAATGAAAATATGTATAGTATATATATATAGTAAGTGTAAATGAAAATATTAATAATCCCAGATGAGATATCAAAAACGGCATTGTTATCAATAATCCCATGTGTGACAATAGGTATATATATGGCTTACCGGTATCGTTTTATAGGATTATGTATAATATATGGTATATTATTAGTAACAAGTTTATTATATTGGACAGACACAGGAAACGAAACAATATTATACACAGACATATCTTTTGCATTAATAATATTACTAGTAAAATCAATAATCGCAATAAAATATTTTACAGGAACATTCAAAATATTATGGTTCTCGACATTATGTATAATGGGAGTATCATTTATGATAAACCGTGAAATATTACAGCGAAAACTCTATGATAGAAAAGATATAGATAAAACAACAATAGGAAATTTAATAGATAAATATATTCCAGTAAAAAAGACGGATAATGTAGAAGAAATAGAAGATGCATATAATATGTCAACAAAAGCACATATGATAACAATCCATGTATTAGCAACAATAGTATTTGTATCAGGTTTATTAATATCTTGTCGAAAAGGTTAGATAATATGAGGATCAATTCTACAAAATGGGCATGGTTTATTGTATGTTCTCGAATAGCAATCGGTACAAACAGTATGTCCACAATGAAGATCAATATTAAGTTTATTATCGTAACAAATGCTACATTCGCATATATTATTAAGTCTAGTAAAGAGAGAAATTTTGTTTTTAAAAATGGTGTAATGATCATTTTGGCATAAATGATGGTGAAGGTCAATAGAGTATTGTGTGATAGATGTATCGTGAGTATAATCAATAAATTCATTAAGTTTGTTAATGATAGTAAGGCATGAATTGTTGATTAAAAATTCATCGAATTCTTCGTTAGAATAATAAGAATCTTCAGTGGCTTTATAATAATTAAGGTATTTCAAATAGAATTTTGAAAATAGTTCAAACTCATTATTATTAAAATAGTAAATAATAAGCTCTTTAATAGAGTCGGTGTCGCCATTATCAGCAGCCATTTCGAAGAACGATAACATATTACACGAATCATTCATTTTTTTATAAAGATCAGCGATATTATACATAGCAATAATATCGCCGGCTTGAATAGCAAGTTTATAATATTTGATAGCGATATCAAATTGTTTAAGTTTAGTTTCATATATAATAGCTAGATTAACAATAAATGATGACATAGGATCAATAGCAATGGCATCCAAATAATATTGAATGGAAAGTTTAAAATTATTGAATTTGGTGGCAGTAGATCCCAAAATAAATGCTAATTGCATAAGTCCAACATATTGGTCGGGTTCATAATAGGAAACGTTATCCTCCTGGCAATACCGATCATGTTCATCATGATATTCATTATCATATTCAGTCTCGGTATCAGAATCGGTAATATAATCAGCAAGATTGGTATCCGGTATATAATTATTAGGAAATAAGGATAAGTGTAATTTTGCCATGTTTGTATAATAGAAAGATGAAATATACAATAAAAAAGGAGTAATATCAATTTTATCATAGTATATAGATGGTAATTCAACAAATATTGAATTTATGATATAATATTAAGTTTGATAGGTTTAAGTTCATTTGTTTTGTTCGGCATTTTTTGTTCGGCATTTTCTAGTTTTTGTGCGAGTTTAATTTGTTTAAGTTTATCCTTTTTCGCCTTTTCGGCAATTTTAATTTGTTTCTGTGCAAGTTTGATTTGTTTGAGTTCTTCTTTTTCAGCGAGTTTGATTCGTTTGAGTTCTTCTTTTTCAGCGAGTTTGATACGCTTAAGTTCGGCTTTTTTGGCCTTTTCGTCGAGTTTGATTTGAGCAACGCGCTTACGTTGATGTTTACGTACAGCAGTAAATAGTTTTGGAAAAATTTTACGTTTAAATTTTAATCGATGTAGTCGTTCGATTCTAGCAATATAAGCGGCTTCTCGATCGGCTTTAATCTTGCGTATAGGTTTCATTAATAGCTGTATGAATCGAAATAATACTTTACGTATTCGGTAATCAAACAGGTCATGAAAAGTGTAGATAGAAGGAATAAAAGCAATAAATGAACTAATTTTTGTACGCATATACCACTTTTTACCAAATTCAGAGCCATATGACATATTATATGTATTTAATTTAACATGATTTTGAAGTGTTTCATAAATAGGATGTCTAATAGAATAATTAGTATCATTATATAAATAGTTGGTCGATGGTAATAAATTATCAAATGTACAGCAAATAGAGTTACAATCATCATCGGTAAATATTTTGTCATGTATATTACGTTTCCACATTTTAATTAATAAATCAATAGGCATGTGAGGTATGTATTGTAAAATATTCTCATGTGTATTATTAAAAAGTAAAGAAAGCCTAGTTTCAATATCAATATATCCATAAATAAGCCCGACCAGTTCCTTAGGCATCCGTTTCATCCGTCGTTGTATATAATCGTTCATGTTATAGTATAGGTTAACATAAATAAAATATATATATAAAATTTTCAATTTTACAATAACAATATGTATAAATTCCTTAACATTCACAACAGACATCGCATGAATCATTATTTCGTAGACAATATTCAATTTGATATGCAAGTGTATATCTAGCAATAAGTACTTCGGTTTCGCGCAAAATATCAGTATTATTAATCAAATTATGTGTATTATCAAAGACACCGGTAAATGCGTTTAAAATATCGTCAGTTTGTTCAATATTTTCGAAAGATTGAATAATATCATGAGGAATAAGTTGTTTAATTTTTTCCATAGAATCAAGTAACTCTTGATAATGTGTAGATTTCTCAATATTGAACCCGATAAAGTTATCTTCAAAATATAAAGTATCATTATCGTCATCTTCCCCCTCATCTAGGGCAGCTTGTATATGTTCATCCCGTGATTTATAACAATCTTTACAATATTGAGATAATACATCGTCCTGTGGTGAAACATCGGCACTGCATAAACAAACTTTCCATAAATAGGAATTATTAGGTTCAATATCGATCAATTCACAAATATCCCCACTACTTTGAACACCAACCCAGAATTTGCCTTCAATATCACCATAGTAGTATCTACCCATAATGAATCGTATATATAATAATGTTAACAATAGTATTATTATTAATTCAATTTTACATAGTTGAATATAATAAAACTTTTATTATATTCAATAAGTATATGAAACCTAGATATAAGAATTTAGGGGTGTTAATTTATTTTAGTAAATTGCAGCAAAATATGTTTAAAAAAATAGAATCTACCAAATCTATAGTTCCGTATATACCACCAAAAAATAAGATAGTTGCATATACGCATCTAAAAAGAAGTATAAAGCCACCTGTGAGAATTGAACTCACGACCACTACCTTACAAGGGTAGCGCTCTACCACTGAGCTAAGATGGCATATTGTCTATATACTAGACAGATAATATGTGTTAACATATCTTTATATTATTTCAAATGTAAAATATTAATAAAAACATATAAAAATCCCTATAAAATGTAAAAAATTGAAAAAAATTACGAGTATATTGATAGATAACCCCTTAAAACATTTTAAACAATCATCGAGAGTAACCGGAAACAATGAGAGTAAGTATAAGAAATCCCATATACGTAATTGTGATATTGATGACATTATTAATATTAACAGTACAACAAGAGCAGGGTGAAATACAGAAAGTAACAGTAACGCATGCAGAATCAGGATATTATGTCATGGAATTAGATACAACAGATATTGGAGGTAGTTATCAACTGTCAGGAAATATTGCCCCATCCTATCCATCTTTTGGTAGCATTGATGGTAATGATATATCTAGTATATTAAGTGCCATGTCAAATATCAAATCACACTTAGGAGTAGGAGAGACCATACAAGTAGAATCAAAAGTAGAGGTAAATGAAGAAGAATATTATTATATTGTTCACTTTCCAGTTTCAATGGGAAATGTTCCTTTAATGCAACCCCACACTACTGAATTGATAACTTCAAGTATGATTTACCCAGATGTGACTGTAGAAACAATCCAGGAGTATGTAGGTAGTACTGCACCATCATCCAGTCCAACAGGAATACCGACGGCAGTACCAACAGGAGTACCAACGACAACAAAACCATCATCAGTACCAACCGGAGTACCAACGGCAGTACCAACAACAACAAAACCATCATCAGTACCAACCGGAGTACCAACCGGAGTACCAACCGGAGTACCAACCGGAGTACCAACCGGAGTACCAACCGGAGTACCAACCGGAGTACCAACCGCAGTACCGACGACAACAAAACCATCATCAGTACCAACCGTAGTACCAACAACAGTACCATCATCAGTACCAACATCAGCGCCAAATGAATCGCCGACCCTTTATCCAACAACATCCTCCCCAACTACTCTATATGAACTCCCTCCAACAAAACCATTATCGAATCCAATATTGAATCCACCGACATCGAACCCGACACCAGTACCGACATCAAATGTAACAGAATCACTAACATTGAATTCATTAGATGGAAGTATAATGGTAAACATAATAATGGTGTTGATAGGTGGAACAATAACAGGAATAGTAGTATATTTATATAAAAAATGTAAAGAATTTTCAAATGATGACAAAAATCAAGATTTAAAAGAAAAAGAGTTGGTTACATACGACGAAGAGAATTGTTATAAAATGGAATTGCCGGTAGTAGCAAAACCAATATCGCAAAATAATTATCATATAAATAATTATCAAGTAGCAACATGTGAAATACCGAGTGCACCTCCGTTAGCAACACTAGTATAAAAATAAAAATGGATAGAGAAAATAAAAAAACCTCACCTTTTTTATTGCACTATATAAATTTACACCAAATACCCTTGATATAAGAAAGGGTTTTGTCCATGAGAAGGTATCATTTTCATTTGAATATTCGTATCATGAGCAATATTGGTACATAAATGAACTTTGCTAGAATATATATTAATAAGTCCTTGTTGTCCCATTTTAGATAGATATGCATCAACCTGTCCATCAATACGGTGTTTATCGACATAATCAACAAATTTTTTAGCACCACGTTTATGAATTAAATACATAGTCATTCCCCAGAATCCGTCAACCTTAGTAAAATGTTTATTAATATGCTTAGCTAGAACTCTATGCGTGTGAAATGTAATCATATCCCAATCAGGTGGAGCATAATGTAAAAGTTTTTTAAGTTTGCGAAATGCATGTGGATTAATAGAAATATCATCTTCAAAAATCAAATAAGATTCAGTGGATGTATCATTAAGTAACTGTTTGGCAAGAGTATAATGACTAATGAAACAGCCGACTGCCCCAGGTGTAAGTTGATAATGATGAGTACGAAAGCCTTTACTTAAAACAGTTTTAAGTTCAGTAGTAGAAGAAGGAGTAAGCCATTTATCAGTAATAACATTTTTGCCATTAATAGCAGGAAATCTTTTAAGTTTAATATGATTCATATCAGAATTATGATAGGCGTTTACAAAATTTTGTTGTTTAATACGATCTTTATCTAAATTAATAACAAAGGTTTTGAAAGTAGGAAATGTGGAACTACTCATATAGTGTGGTGAAATCCAATATTTAACATGAATAGAAAAGAAATATATTAAAATAATAATAATCAAAAAAGCAAAAAGAAAATTATTAGAAAGATAAATATTGGGAATATGATATAACATTTTCAAATAGTTATATTATGCAAAGAAAAATAAAAATGTAAAAAATAAATTAGAAAGTAGTATTGTAGTAATAAATATAATGGGAAATCAAATATCCAGTTTATTTACTCCAACAAATAAAGTATTAAATCGAAATGTATCAGATGATATAGAGAATTACACGCCATTTGCAAATCCAACAAATGATAGTATAGTAAATGCGGTAATATTAAACTTTATTGCACGTTCAGAGATGGGTTATAAAAAATATGGAGTAACGTTAGATAGAACAGATCTATTATTAAAAGACTGGGTACTTCATGCACAGGAAGAGTTGATGGATGGAATATTATATCTAGAAAAGATAAAAAGAACGATAGACCATACAGATAAAAATGTAAATATAATAGAAAGATAATTACATATATGCGAATATATAATATAAAGAAGCAATAAGAGAAACCAATAATAAAACAATGGTAGAGATTAAGAACGTATGTGAACAATAACATTTATATGTACGAACCCCATTTTCATCAGGTGGTAAATAGAAATAATCAGCCAAATCAGTGGAATATGAAGAATCAGGAGAGAAAGATTCAACAACAGGGTTTTCATTAAAATGAACAGTTTTATCACTAGATACAGAACGAGCATTAGAATTATGTTCAATATCATTATTGATAGTGTTAGCGTCGAAGAAAGTTAGAGGTTCGTCTTTATCGTTCCATACTTTCCATGTATTATTAGTTTCGGTATCATCGTATATAGGAGAATCGCTCATGTATATAGTATCAATATATAATACATAATATATTATTTAATTCATTTATGGTAAATAATAGAAATAATAAAAAATGAAACATAATATATAATGAATAAAAAATTATCAGATCAAGACATTTTGAAGTATCAAATAGGTCAACATATATTTATAAAAAAATATCACGGAGATGAATTAAAAGCAGATGAATCAAGATCATATGAAATAATATCAATAGGTAAAACAGTGTTAGGTAAAGATTCAACAGAGTTTATAAAAAATTGTACTTTAGATAATGGACGTACGTACCCAATATATACTTATAATATATTGAATAAAGATCGCATATATTATATAGAATCAGCAGAAACCTGGTCACGTATGTTATGTTGTTGGAATCGATAAAAAAATCTATAGTTTATATATAATATGCCAGAACCAATAGATAAAAAATTATATAATAAGATAAAAAAAGAAATATATAAAAAAATACCAAATCATTCAGCATATAGAAGTGGAATTCTAGTAAAAAAATATAAAGAAAAGTTTGCTGACAAATATGGTAATAAAAAATCCCCATATAAAGGAACAAGAACGAAAAAGAAGGGATTAAAACGATGGTTTGATGAAGAATGGGTAAATCAACGAGGAGAAGTCGGGTATAAATATAAAAATGATATATACAGGCCAAAATATAGAATAACAGATAAAACCCCAACAACACATGAGGAATTAACAAAAAACCAAATAAAAAAAGCAAGAACAATAAAATATAGAAAAGGGCGTGTAAACAAGTTTAAAATATTAGGTGGCGGAAAAACACAAAAATTAATAAAGCCAAATAAAAAAGAAAATAAAATCTATTTTAAAGATTATCCAGATTTTTTGCCAAATTTAAGTCCAATGGATATGTTTAAATTGGGTAGTTTTGGTGGAACATATTGGCGTCCAATATATTCATCAATAAATAAAAAAGATTATAAAAATGTGCATAAAAAATATCCAGAATCGTGGTGGAAAGATATACCAGAAAGTTGGCTAACAACAGAATGGAAAAACTATGATATAAATATAAATAAATATAAGGTAAAAGTGGGGACAACATTAGAATTTTGGGAAGAGAAGGAATGGATAAAACCGATTCATCCATATGGTTGGGTTGAATGGTATTGTGATTTTTATATGGGAAAAAGAAGTCATGACGATGAAAGACAAATAGCACGATGGAAAAAATTAGCAGGGAACAAAGGACGTTTTATGAGATTTTTAGTGACACAAATATTAAAAAATAAATCAAGTTGGGATGATGAAACGGTAAGTCCAAAAATAAGACAGGTGTTGCAGCATTGGGGGTATAAATTAACAGAAGAAGATTATAAATATGAAGTAAACCGCCGTAAAGAATAAATATATTATATAAATCAATAATATGTTTTAAAAATGAAATAAAACTAATATATAGAATATATAAGATGGCAAATAAGATAAATGAAGTAGAGCGAAGTGAATATATATCGTCACAGATAATAACGTATATGGGAAATAAGAGAAAATTATTAGGTATAATAGGAGATACAATAGAAAAAATAAGTAAAGAGATGGGAAAAAAAGATATAACGATAGGAGATGGATTTTCTGGATCAGGTGTAGTAAGTCGTTTATTTAAAACAATGTCGCGTGAGTTATATACGAATGATCTAGCAGGTTATAGTAAAACATTAAACGAATGTTATTTAGCAAATCCCAGTGAAAAAGATAAGGAAAAAATAAAGAAATATATAGATGAAGCAAATAAATTGGGTAATGAAAAAAAAGAAAATATGCCATCAAATATAAAGTGGATATCGAAGCATTGGTCACCTTCCGAAAAAGAAATCAAAGAAGGGGACAGAGCATATTTTACGGATGAAAATGGAAAAAGGATAGATGTAATGCGTAATTATATAGAAAGTATTCCATCAAAATATAAATCATATGTATTAGGTCCACTTTTGGTAGAAAGTTCAATACATAATAATACAAATGGCCAATTCTCAGCCTATTTCAAAGATGGAAATAAAGGAGCATATGGTGGAAAAAATAAGGTAGATATCAAACGAATAACAAAGAATATAGAAATCCCATATCCATTGTTTGAAGGATCAAAATGTAAAGTGCATATATCACAAAAAGATACAAATGAATGGGCAAAAGAAACAGAAGTAGATATAATGTATTACGATCCCCCGTATAATAAGCATCCATACAATATTTATTATTTTATGTTGGATATTATAAACAATTGGGATAAGACAATAGATATTCCAGATACAAACCGTGGGCAGCCGACAGATAGAGTAAAATCCGCATATAACAGTATAAAAAATGCAAAGAATGCAATGATAGATTTGATAAAAAATACGCGAGCAAAATACATATTATTGTCATATAATGATGGTGGAATCATACCAATAAAAGAGTTGGATGAATTGTTAGAGGAAAGTAAATATGGAAATATAATAAAGATCCCAATAGATCATAAAACATATAATAGATTAAAGGGATTAAGTGATTATAAGCGAAAAGGAGAATACAAACCAGTAAAAGAATATTTATACGTGTGTACAAATTAATGATGATCATGTTTAGTAAATATTAATATGTTAATAATATATACTATTATGGGTAAATGCAATAAAATGCAAAAAGGGGGGGAAATCGATATGAACGATCCCAACTCCCCTTTTTATCAAAAGCGGAAAACGCCAAGCAACAATGTTGAGGAACCGACCGAATCATTCTACGTAAAGAATGATAGATATATGAAACAGCACATATGCAAATATTTTCTAGACCTTTATGAGGATTCCCTAAAGGGATATGTGAAATTGCCAGAACTAGGAGGAGGTATTTTAGAAACAATGTTATCCAATATTGAAAAGGAAAATAAAGATAAACCTAAATATAGGTCCCAAACGTGGCATAAAATGACAACTGGGACGAAAACACTAATAGAAGAAAAAAGAACTGAAATAAAAAATCATATTAATAACATATTCAAAACAGGAGAAGATACAGAACCTCTTCGTGGTATTGATGCTATAAAGAAAATATCGGCAAAGTATCCAGGAATAGAAAAAACACGTCCGTTAACTCACAATAGTGATAAAGGTCTCATTGTCATGGCATATATTGGAGGAGAATCAGACGGAGTCAAATATGAAGGATTTGATCATAATTATCAGACTTGGTTTGAGTTATATGAAAAATGCAAAGGTAAAGGTGTGAAAGGTGACTGCAAATATGCTAGTTCACCAGCAGTGGAAGATGCTAGTACACCAGAAGCAGTGGAAGATGCTAGTACACCAGAAGCAGTGGAAGATGCTAGTACACCAGAAGCAGTGGAAGATGCTAGTACACCAGCAGTGAAAGGAGGAAAGCGTCGTACCCGTAAAGGAAAGAAAGCCAAGAAGCGTGGTACAAAGAAGGCAAAAAAGACCGCAAAAAGAAAGTCAAAAAAGAGCCGCCGTTAAATGAACAATATATATTGTAAAAAGGTATACAAAATGGTGCAAAACGTAGAAAATTGAGAATATAATCCACAAGTTACACACACAAATAAGTAATCAAAATGATTGTTACAAATAGTAAAATAGATTCTTCTAGTAAACAATTACTAAAAGAAACCAAAATAGGTGGCAACCGAGATGTAAATAAAGTAATTGAACTTATAAACGAAGGTGCCGATGTTAATTATCAGGGTGAGCATGACCAAGAAACCGCATTAATGAATGCGAGTGAGCAAGGTGATATAGAAATAATGAAGGTATTATTAGAAAACGGAGCAAATGTAAATTTAAAAAGCCACAGTGGAAACACAGCTTTAAATTATGCGGTAGAGCCATTGCGTCACTTTGGTCGTCAACAACCAGAATCAGTAAAATTACTGTTAAAACATCGCGCGAATACGTATACTAGCTTTTATATAGCGATTGATACTTATGAAATGTGCGAAGGTCGTAGTAGAGTAGCGACGTACATCGTAAATTTAATACAAAAATATCTAAGGTTCAACAGTAGATTAATGGGCTGTTTAGTAGTCCAAAAAGGTAGAACAAATGAAGGAAAGCCGTTATTATCACGTGCGAAGAGAGATGTAACAACACTAATATGTGAATTCATAGGTGTTGGCTTCGTTGCGGAGAGTGGATAATCTCCAATATTTGTAAAAGAAAAAACCCCTGTTTTTTTTAGTAAACCAATAACATAATATGTAAAGTTCTATAATTACCTGAAAAAGCAAATTAAATATATTCTTTAGTTATTATATAATGAGCTCTCAGGAAGGCTTTCCAGACGGACAATGCGTCCAAGATAAAAACACTAAACAAAAGTATAAGGTTATTAGTAAGGAAATGCAACCAGAGAAAGATGAGGGATATTCGCGTCGATATTTTAACGAACATAATTATACATACCCACCACCACCAGAATATGAGTATGAGCTGGAGAATGCAAAAACCGGACAAATATTAAAAGATAAAAAACCTCATAGTGATTTAAAATCTTGTTATTACATTGATAAAAAAATAGAAAAGGGTGATTGTGTTAAAAACAGTATGTTTGGACCAGGGTATATAGTTAAATCAATATCACCAGATTTTAAATTAACACTTAAGGATAAAAAAACTGAAGAAGAATTAACAGAACCTGTACCAATTGAAGATTATTATCATTGTTCAATGAATTCAAAAAGTAATAATCAAGATACAAACACTGAACAAGAACAACAGGTTGGTGGTCAACAAAGTCTGTTCAGGAGTTTAAATGCACGTGCTCGAGGTAGTCGATACAAACCAAAGGACATAGAAGTAGGTGATTGTGTTAAAAAAAGTAAAATGGGCGAAGGATATTGTGTTATAGCTATGACAGATGGGTGGAATGGTGGAAAGTCAAGTCCCATTAAATTAACACTTAAGAATAAAAGTACAAAAGAAATATTAGAAGGCGAGTATATGGATGATTATATGCTCTGTGAAATGCAAAGTTGTGAATCATCAGTAGCAGGAGGAAAGCGTCGTACCCGTAAAGGAAAGAAAGCCAAGAAGCGTGGTACAAAGAAGGCAAAAAAGAGCGCAAAAAGAAAGACAAGAAAGAGTCGCCGTTAAATAAAACAATATACTATAAAAGTTATTGAAAAAGTATACAAAAAGGTGCAAAAAACGTATAAAATTGAGAAATTTATACACAATGTAAGGGATACAACAAACTAATAATGAGAATTAAGGAATCACACAGTATAATTACAGCATTAAGAGATAATTATTGGCGATATGAAGACGTTTAAGCTTAAAGGTTATTCCACATGGAATGATATAATGAACAACAGTAAGATTACTGATATTCAAGATCCAGTTCTAGAAATGGAGATTGATAAATATGAATTTGAACAAATGTATGGTAATATTGTATGCGAACTACAGGGTAATGATGCCGTATTGGAGTCATATATTGATTATTACTTTACAGTTAATCCCATGAAATCGTATGTTTTATCTTTTAAGAGTCAAAAAGAGAAAGATGAATTTTACGATATTGGATTAAACAAGGAATGCGTAGCATCGTTAACAGAAGTTTGCGAAGGAGAAACAAAAGAAGAAAAAAAGAAAAGAAATAAAAAAATAAAAAACATTGAAGAAGACAATAATGATTATATTATTGTCTTTGAATAAAAAAAAGCCCTGTATTGCATTGCTCCCTGTTTTTTTTATCTAGTAACCAATAAAATAGCAACATAGTTATGTATAAATATTTGAAAAAGTATATTTTCAATTACGTTAAAGAGAGGTTACTTAGTGTAAATATCACTATAAGGATAGATAAATTTACAGTTATTGTCAGGGCAGTCACAATTACGTTTGTTGTATAACAATGGATAGGTCTTTTTAGTCATGAGACGTGGGTCGTAGTTTAATTTTTTACATTCGGGGTGGCAGTTGCACATATTGTACATGTTATGTTTATGGACAGTATTGAAGCATTTTAATCGGCAGAAAATCTGGTGAATTTCGGGTACAAGATAAGCACGCATAGTGAGATGTTATAGTAGATGGTAAATATTTATATTTATTTATGTAAGGTTATCGAAATACAAAGTAATAAACAAAAAGAATGTGATATAAAGATAATATTTTATAAACATTAAAATGGTATATTTATCAAACCTTCGTCCAACAACATTAAGTTCGCTTTTATTTGCAACAAATGTGTTACACTTATATAAAAAAAAAGATAAACTTTATTTTTATTCTTTTGCAGGTTTATTAACAGCATCAGTATTAAATCATCAAACCAGAAAAAAAGTATTCTATTATATAGACAAAGCATGTATAGTAAGTGTAGTATATTTTGGTGGTAAAAATTTACTAAAGCATGCTCCAGTAAATTCGTTATCAGTTTTAGTTCCT
>Ga0181416_1000263_pt1 | contig 13830 bp, 10 predicted proteins | sample 39SPOviralmetaG_FD_130141 | JGI IMG/M metagenome (GOLD analysis project Ga0181416, IMG submission 130141) | Marine viral communities from the oligotrophic San Pedro Time Series (SPOT) site, San Pedro Channel, CA, USA - 39 SPOT_SRF_2013-01-16 | ecosystem: Environmental > Aquatic > Marine > Strait... | reverse complement strand
ATAATTCAAACCTGTAGCAGCCGCTGTCATAGTTATAGCAGTAGCTAAAGTATTCGCCGCCCCTACAGGATTGTCAGCTAAACCAGCAATTCCACGTATAAACTCTTTTAAAACTTTATTTGTAAAAGCTGTAGGGTAGCCTAGTAGCTCTGCAAAGATTGCTTTTTTAGGATCTGCCATCCAGATAGGTTTTATGGCTGCTCTAGGGTTTGTATCCACAACAACTTCGCCTACGTACCTACCGGCACCCCTTTTAATATTTTTATAAAAAGGATCTTTAGAATTTACTTCACCGCTATTTCTATTTAAGTAAGCAATACCTTGATCTACATCTACATTGAGTTCAGCCAGTTGATTTCGTAAATTTTTAATTCTTTTAGAATCAGGCAAGGCCCCATGATTTTTAATAGCTGTTAAATTTTTATGTATTAAAGATTTGCCTGTGTTATAGCCAGCAAGCTGTACTAATTTTGTCCACGCATCCAATAAAGTTACTTTAAAAAACCACCTATTTGCTTTTTTAAAGCCGTGCCCCGCTATGCTCGAGTCTCCTAAGCGATCAGCTGCACTAACACTGGCATTTTCTAACATTAAAAATGACTCTCGCATTTCATGGAATATTTCAGGATCTGAAAGCCCTTGCTCTCCTAGCTTTCTTCGTAGTCCATTAGTCATTAATTCTGTGCCCTGAGAAAGTGCTTGACCAAAACCCTTAGTCATTTCGCCTGCCCCGGCCTTTTGCATATTAATAAGTATTTCAGTCAAACTGGATACTGTGGCATAAGGTAAAGTAGACATTCTTACCAGAGTCGCATAGCCATCACGGGCAAACTGTCCCGCAGGCCCAAAATCTTCTAAACCTTCGCCCGTCATACTTTTGTAAAGATTTTGAATGTCTGTCACATCCTTGCCAGTAAATGTATTACCTGCTTCTTCCACTTCTCTTTTAATAGGCTCGATAAATTTAGTAGTGAACTCATCCACATTATTTACACCAAATACTTTCATTTTAGTGTAGGAGTTTGCGCTTTGTGTAATATACTGAAACAAAACATTTTCAATATCATTGTCAAGAAAAGCCTCATATTTATTATCGTCTTTAATATTACTAAACTTACGAGCAGTAAAAAAAGAATTACCTGATACATGAGAAGCCCCCATAGGGCCATCTGAATCATCTTTCTTTTTCAACATACCCGCTACAATAGCGTTGGCTTCGTTTATATCTTTAGCCTCACCGTCTTCTATAAGAAGCTTGGCAAATTTATTAGGGCCTGTACCTGCTAGTTCGGATCTTTTGGCATCAGTTACAACCACACTTTGACCATAAAAGTCTTTCATCAAAGCCTTTCTATTCCAAAGACGCGGGAAGTAATCTTCAGGAATAACATCTGTTTGAAATCCTAATTCTTCATTTTTAGCAATTACTTGATTTAATACATTGCGCCTAATCTCACTTGCAGCTTTATTTATATCTTCTGATTGGGAACGTGCTCCTCGTAAAGCTCGTACAAGATCTGTATTTATAACATCCTTTAAACCGCCTTGCGAAGCGTCTCGTAGGCTGTGTGTAGCCTTTATTAAAGGTGCATACAAAGATCCAGCATAGTCTTTCCAAGTCTCGTTGTAGTCCATTCCGACCTGTCGTGCTTCACTTGTGAAAGTTTGATTAGCGTCATAACGCATTATTTCAGCTAAACGTAAGGCACCAGAGGACTCAGGAAACTTAGTAAGTACTTTTGTAGGTCTTCCAAATAAAGCCTTACCATGTAGCGTTTGTGTTTTCTTTAGCAGCATTGCTCTAGCATTATCTGGAGATATGACACCTCTTTCTACTTGCAACAGAGTGTCGGCTACTTCTGCCTGTGTCTGCTCACTACCCCCAATTTTAGCAGTAAACGCTTGCGCTTTAGCTGTAATAGCTGCGGGAATCTCTACACTGCCCGCTTCTTGAGCCACAATAGTTAGTTCATCAAGAGCTTTAGTTACCTTTTCAGAAGGAGCATCAGGGCCTTTCTTTCTAGTTTTCATGTAGTTGCTAAACGCAGCAATAGCAAACTCTCTGCTTTGCTTAGCTTTGTTCAGACCATAGAATACCTCACCCATTTCTTCCATGAGTTCATCATCTAGATCATCAATGTTAGGAAGATCTCTAGTAGCTTCATAGTCAAATATAACTTCTTCTAGCTCTAACCTGTCTATGTCATACTGCTCTGCAATTTTTTCTATGTCTGCATCAGATACAAAGCCACCATACTTAGTATCTTCCTGCTGGCGCTGTTGAGCTTCTTTAGAAGCCTGTCGAGACTGCTTAGCATTAAATCGTGCCTGCTTCTGGGCCTGTTCTGGACTAGGAGCTACGCTCATTAAAAGCTCTTCTACGTCATCTTTAAATTCTAGATCTACATCTTTAACTTCTTCTGCTGAAATTTCATTTTGCGTAGGAGTGCCAGTTTCATTTACTAAGTTTAATTCAACTTCTTCTTCATCTACAGAGCGTCTAATGTTGGCATCGCCTAGCCTACTACGGAATATATTATTATAACCGCGACCAGCAAAAGACAAACCTTTGGCTAACCCTTCTCCAATTTCAGGAGTAAACCGTCCCAAAGCAGCACCTCCCGCCGCTCCTAGCGTTGTTGCAGTAAAGCTTTGCGCCATGTCAAATTCTTTTTGAATATCGGCTGCCATATGAACAGCTTGCTCAGAAGCGTTGCCAACACCTGTCCAACCTGCCCCTGCTACTGCTGCTTTTGTCATCATAGCATTACGGCTATTGCTGGCTGCAAACTGCAAAGCTCTTTTAGCCGCTTCATTACCTACAGCGGCCCGCATAGCTAGAGGTAATTTAGGCCCGCCTACCATCATAGTAGCTACATTTAAAGGATCTTGAAAAAAATGTTTAGCACCACTAACGACAGATCCAAAATATTCAAAGCCTTCAGGGTCTGTATTTTCCCAATCTTGTAGTATTCTGCCGTAAGCATCTTTAACTTCTTGTGGTGCTTTTTCAAGCATAGCCGCAGTACCAAAGCCAGAAAAAGTCATAGCATCTTGACGTAGCCTATCTATAATTTCATCAGGGGCATAGCCTTCTACATTTTCTGCTACAGTCCGCATGTAATCGCTATCACCAAATCTATGCTCAAATACAGTTTCTAGATCTTCTGCTCGTTTAGCTTTAAAATCTGACACAGACATGGTAGTGTCTTGAGCAGCCTCTGGTATATCTTTAGATATAGGCGCAGACTTCATATGATCTGTAAAGTCATTAAGATTTGTAAAGTCTATTTTAGGCTTTGAAATTTCAGTCATTTAAATTAGTCCTGAATAGATTGAAGAAGCTGATATACAGAATACGAGTTGCCTGACTTATCGCTAATTAAAGGTTTAAATAAATGATTATATGCTGGGTCATCTTGGTATGCGTTAAAGCTTTGTAGGTACGCAGTTAAAGTTTTTTTGTCACTTTGTAAATTATTTAGTTCTGCCATTAAAGCTGTGCTTTTAACAACACTTGCTATGTACGCTGAGTCTACGCGAGCAGCATTAGATTTTTTAATACTACCAAGAGCTTCTAAAATTTCTAGAGTTGTAGGCTCTGCCTTTTTAACACTAAGGCTAAAATCAAAATCATCTTTGTTAGCAAAATCAGGAAAAAAACTTTTATCTACCATTCTAGCCATATCATTAAGAACAATATGCTGACTAATTGTCTGAGGCAAAGTAGCAGCGTTGTTCTTGTACCTGTCTGTGTTCGTATTAAATTTAATAACTGAAGAGTCTGCAACCATATCAGCGTAAGCCGCAGTGAATGTTTTAGCTGCTAAATCTTCGTTATCTACATTTATATCTCGTAGAACATATTCAGCATAGGCATCACTAAACCCGTTAAAATCAGAGTCCTGTCCGCTTTGAAAAATACCTAGCTGGTGTCTGAAATCTTGAGCAGTCGCTTCCGCCTCTGCTGGAGTAACTGATGCGGCCCTTAATGGGTCTAAACGTACAGGAGTATCTGTTACGATAGGATCGCTTACAGGATTGTCAAACGCATCTACTTGTACTTCAGTTTTTCTATTGTAAACAATGCCAGCTACTGTTACTTGCGTGGTTGTAACTTTTGGTGCTGTTTGATTTTTTACATCTGGAGATGTTTCATCAGGTACAAAAGTTTCTTTTTCTCGACCCCATCCATCTTTTTTAAGAACACGCCTACCTGTCACAGTATTTTGTTTGCCATTAATATAAACAGTTTGTGTATCTGCTTTTTCACTGACAAATTCATAATCATTATCAGAAGCTTTAAAAGATTCCATAGACTTAGCAATCCTCTGAGCATCCTGCACAGGTACCCCTCTTGCCAAGGCGGATTGCGCGGCTGCTAAGGCATCTACGTCTCTTATATAACGACTGTTAATAATGCTATTAGCTGCGTCTGCTCTCAACGCCCCTCCTGATTTACCTCTAAAGAATCCTGCAACGCCTTGCGCCACAGATCCTAAAGGAGTATCGGCAATCCCGTCATTAATTTTAATAAACTTTTCAAAAGCTGTAGAGTCATTACCTACAGACATGGCAGCTTGCGTAGCTTCATTAAATAAAGTTTTATTCTTTTTAGCTAGTTCTGTAGCCTGCGTGTACACATATTGATCAAAACCATCTTTTGTATATGACTGCTCATCAACATTCATTTTTAATTGTTTTTCAAGCAAAGGAATGTATTGATCTCGCAAATAACCTTCTACGCCTTGAGCATGGGCTTGAGCTTTTTTATTATTATCCAAGTGCGTAATACTCTGCTGTACTCCCGCATTGTATTTAGCTCTTGCTGCCATGATGGGTTCTTGTTGCATAAACTCAAGGGCTTTTCTTTCACTATTAGTCTGAGCAATAGAGCCTAAAAGCTTGCCGCCCATCTGCAAGTAACCTTCTATCTTTTGATCTTTTCTACGTCTTCTTGCAGCCTTATCACGCTCTTCTCGGTTAGTGCGTTGTGTCGCAAGGAGGGATTCTCCTAAATCTTCAATAGCCATTTACTGCTCCATACTCAATAGACTTGGTGTCTCGGGTTGTGCTTCAGGCGGCCCTTCAGGGGGCGGTTTCATTTCTTGTATACGCTCTTCTATTTCTTGAGGCAAAGGTATATTACTTGTCTGCTGCGCTTCTTGTAGTCTTTGAAGGACTTCGTAGTCTGCACTATGCCCGTCTAGTTCTTCTTCTTCACCGTCTATACCATCAATACTAAAATCAATATCTGCTCTTTCGCAAAGGGCCATAAAAATATATACAGTAGGTTCAATCAATAGCACCATAAGATCAGGATTTATTTTACCATTGTTATACATTTGGAACAGAAGAACTTTGGTTATTTCCATAAGAGAAGTACCATTAGCAATCACTTCCATGAACTGCATGTAGTTTTCTTCTTCTGTTATTTTTTCAAATATAAAGTTTGTAGCCGCATTAATTGTTGTAAACTCAGGCGGCTTTTCAAATGGTAAAGGAGTATCTGGATCATTAGCAAAAGATTCTCCGGGTACTGACCTAGACATCCTAGCTTTTATAAGATCTGTATTAATTTCTGGCATACTCATAATTTATCTCCCATATCCTACTGCGCCGGGAAAGGCCATCGTAGGGCTTTGATACATCATTCCTTGATTTAAAAAGTCCATAGAAATTGCACCTGCGCCATAGTTTCCTGCGTTCAAAACTGGAGTCATGTCTACAGCAGCAAAGTCAAATTGAGGCAAAACATCTGCGATGTAACCTCTTCCTCCACCAGACATTTCTATTTCTTCAGGTGTGGCAAATGTTCCAGCTACACTTTTTAGCATAGGAAGTCCTACAGAAATAGGATCATCAATAGCTGCGTTTACGCTCTTGTTAACGCCTGCCATACCCCGCTCAAACAACGAAGGCTTTGCTGCTTCTCCAGCTATGCCTGCTACATCAGTAACCTTGCCAGTGTTTAAAAGACCCCTTTCAAAGTCTGTTGTGCCGGGAGCAAACTGAGGTTGAGAAGGCATGATGTATTGATTAGCATCTGCAAAATCCAGAGGCTTACCTACTATTTCTTCTACAGGACTCAACAAACTTTGAGTGGCTTTTTCATAAGATAAACCACTATAGTCTGCGAGATCAGGGACAGCTGGGGTAGAACTATAAGCTGCTAAAGTAGTTTGACTTTGATCCAAAACAGCTTGGCTGGCATCTAAAGCGCCTCCCGTAAGATCTGGTAAACCCTCTCCCGTAGGATTAAAGTTTAAGTTCAACTCTCCGGGCTTGTATCCTGTCTCTGGAACTTTTAAAATATTTTCAAACTCTAAAGGATCTGCTGCTGGGTTAAACCCTGCAATAGTTGCTTGAGCATTAGCTTGAATAGCTTTTATGTTGGGAGAAATTTTACTAAAGTCTAAGTTTAAGTTTTGACCTGTATTAGCTAAGTTACCAAAAGTATTTTCATTTAAAACTGTATTTGGATTTAATTTTTGTAAATTTTCTACGGACAAACCTGTAGAGCTACTAAGCTTATCAAGTGTCATACCTTTAGATAAAGTAATATTATCTCGGAAAGGATTCATTATATTACTAGCATCCATTTTAATTCCTTCCATCACACTATCGGCACCAAAAAAGTTTGCCTTGGCACTGCTTATATTAATACCGGGAATTTTATTTAATGCAGTTTTACCAAACTCCATGATGCCACTGGTCACAGTTTTAAAAGCGTTGACACCTGTTTGCACAAAACCGTGGGCACCTTTCAATACAGTACCTACGCCTTTTACAACACTGCCTAAAGCAGAGCCTTGCAGCCCCGCAAACTTACCAGTAAGACTAGCCATTTTACCTGCCATTCCTCCTAAGCCTTTCATTAAGGCTCCTCCTATCCCCGGAAGAATAAACATCATAGCTAGTTGACCAACTATGCCAATCTTACCCATGAATTTACCAAATTTCTTAAAGCCTTTCTTGATTGCTCTACCAATCTTTTTAAAGACCTTACCAATACCTTTAAATATTTTTTTGAAAAAACCCATTATGTAATCCCATTAATAAGAGTGAATAATCTGTCTACATTAGTAGACTTTTCTGCGCCTCCAGTAGCTCCCTCGTTAGCCAAGGCTGTAGCGTACAGAGTAGTTTTTCTTTGCTGTTCATTTTCAAAAGCAGTTCTTACATAAGACGCATCGTCCCGTAAGTTCTGCCATAAGAAAGCCATTTCTGCCGAGTCCATTTGGAAGACTTGTTGAGCATTCAACATGTTAGAAGCATTCTGTGCTGCCGTATCAATTGTATTTGATTTCCTACGCCACTCAATATTAGACTGCTCTACAGCTTGAGCATTTGCAGCATTCCATGTTTCTCTTTGCAAATCCATGTTTTCATTAAACTGATCTGCTGTAAGTTTTAAACTTGCATTATGCTTAGATACATCTGTAGCGTTTTGAGCGTTGATTGCAGCAATTCTATTTTTTTCTGACGCATTAAACTGTTTCATTGCATTAGTTTGTCCAACATTAAACTGACGCATTGAGGCTTCTGTAGAAGTTAAAAACGTATTAACTTGATTTTCAGAAGTAGCATTGAATTGCCTACGCGCATTCTCAGCCGCTTGATCTGATAAAAGTCGTTGTTGTTTGGCTTGCTGGTCAAACATAAGAGCTTGCTGCTCATTATTTAAATTAGCCATATCCATAGACAAAAAACTTTGAGCATTTGTAATCGCTACTTTTGTTCTTTGATCCACTGCTGCCATATCTAAACTTGCAAGGGCTGTAGCATTTTGAAGCATAGCTTGCTGTTCATTACTTAAATCTGCAAGTACAAGAGTTTGCATAGCTTTACTATTAGCAAGTTCAACTTGTTGAGCCGCATTAAACTTTGTAAGGTCTACATTAGCAACCATAGAAGCATGTTGAATAGCTCTTTGTTGATCTACATTAAGTTGAGCTTGATTCATTTCTGAAGCAATTTTACCTTGCAACAAATTAGTTTGCAGCCTAGCGTTTAGATTAGCTAGCTCCGTTTGTTGTGCAGCACTAAGATTTTCAGATTCATTTTGATTTCTAGCAGACAGATTAGCTAAGCGCATTTGCTGATCATTAGAAAGATTAGCAAGCTCCATTTGTTGTTTAAACGCTGCATTCTTTGAAAGAAAATCTGCAGCTAACTGCATTTCTACAAGACGCTCTTGATTTTCAACAGTCATGTTCTCACGCTCAGTAGCGTCCATGTACTTCATTTCAGCCAGTTCTATCTGCTGCTCATTACCAAGCTCCATAGCATTAATAGACTGTTGATTCTGAGAGCGTAACATTGCTGCTTGCTGCTCATTCGCAAGATTTTGAGTACGTGTTTGTTGCTGTTGTTGTGCGCTGGTAAGTACTGCTTGTTGATTAAAGTTGCTTTGCAGCACTCCCATTTGTTGAGCCATTTGTGCAGTCTGCGAAGCTGCTGTCTGCCTGTTAGACAAGTTAGCCATACGACGCTGCATATCTTGAGTAGACTGTGCAAGGTTTGCCTGTTGCTCATTAGATAAATTCTGTGCTGCACGTTGCTGAAGCGCCTGTGCGTTGCTCTGCGCCATAGGCAATGCACTTTGTATAATGGCATTAAAAAGCGCGTCACGGCCTACTGTGGAAGCTGAAAGGCCCCTTTGAGCAAGCTTTTGTTCTACAGCCGCTAATGCTGGTTTAGCCCACGCAGGCGTTTCTCCATCTTCTAATCCGCCAAGAAGTGAATCCATCTGCGAAGACACAAGAGCTTCTGTAGGCAGGGCTGCTACGGCGGCTCGCACTTCTACAGGCTGGTCATCAATCTGGGCTTCTACTGTTGCAGGATCTTCTACTACAGCTGCGGATATATCAGGAGGTAAGTTACCGACAGCAGCTACCATTTCTGCTGCTGCACCCTTAGCGGCTGTACCTGTAACAGAACGTCTTTTAGAAGCTTCATAGCCTACTACTTCATTAATAACCGCAGCATCTCCATCGGGAGCAGGCTCACCTGTAATCTCTTTTCTTTGATTTTCTTCAGCGGCTTTTGTAGAAGAAACTTGAGCCTCTTCTCCAGTAACCTTACCTGCAAAAGATCTAGGATCAATAGTAAATTCAGCGTCTTTAGCTAAAGTGCTTTCTTTTTGCTCATCTGTTGTTGTTTTAGCTACGGCTTCTTGAGTAAGCTCTCTAATTTCTTCAGGATCTGCAACAGCTTCTTTGCTTAGAGTTCCTTGTGCGGCTTTTGTAGGATCAAGATCTTCTGCTTTTTTTGCTGTATACTCAGCAGCATCAAAGTCATCTACACTTTCAGCTTGATCAGTTTTTGTAACATCCGTTGCTGTAGCTACCCCGGCCTTTGCCTCATCTCTTGTAACAGCCGTGGGGGTAGTATCTAACTTTTGAACTTCAGTACTTATTCCTGCTGCTAACTTGTCAGCATCAGATGCGTTTTTGCCCACACTAGAAACATCTAAAGTTTCTACATCAGATTTATTTATAGTTGGCTTATCGGGTGGAGTTATATCAGGGCGAGGAATACTTTCAACAAACTCCTCTAAATTTGTTTTTTTACCTGCCATATTATTTCCTTGTCCTTGAGATGTCGTTGTGTTATTAGCAGTGCCTGTAGTAGAGCCACTACCACTGCTCTCTGTTACATCAATATTTCGAGCGTCTTCACCCTGTCTAGCTTTCCAAGCATTGTGTGCGTTTTTCCACGCATTCTGTCCCCCCATGCCTCCGGGGAATTGATTCCTTCTAGGTTCTGGATCGCCAGTAGAGGGTGCTGTAGTTTGAGAAGTTGCAGCAGTTGAAGTAGTTCCACCACTTACAGTCACTGATCCTTGCTTAGCTGTTTTTGCAGCAGCGGCTGCTTTTTGTTCGGCAGCAAGTCTATCAGCTTCTGCTTTATCGGCCTTTTCTTTGGCTTCTCTAGCTGCTTTTTGTGCAGGAGTTTCTTTATTGTTTTTTTGCTGTGCTTGTATATTAGCCTTTATTTCTTCATCAGTAGGAATATTAATATTGACATTTTCAAAACCACCATAAAACTTTTTGGTACGTCCACCATTAGCTCTCTTCTGGCGAAGCGCTTTTAATACTTTATTATTATTTCTACTGGCTCTTTTTTTACTCATTATTTAACCTAAGTGTGCAACAATAACAGAAGAGGCACCAGCAAACACAACGCCTACAACAAGCCATGCAAGTCTTTCCCATCGTGCAGCATGAGATGCAGCTAACTCTCTTAACTGTTTTAACTCTGCTGTAGCTTCTCCCCAACGCTCCCCACATTCTTTTTCATGTTGAGCAATCTTTTCTAAAGCCTCTAGAGCTAAATCCATTTCAGTTTTTACTGCCATATCTAGTTTCACCTACTGCTTGGCTTTGCCAATATTAATGGCTAATAAGTCTATAAACTTATAAAGCTTTGCAATCCACTCATCATCTTTAGGAGTAGGTGTTGAAGCTGCAATAATAGAAGCTACTGTAACAATTGTTGTAACAGTATTAATAATAGTAATTAAATCCATCTTAAACTCCTTTAAAGATTATAACATACTTTTAGTAGTTTGTAAACTACCAAGGTGTACCAGTTGATGTTACAGGTGCTTTCTGCTCTGCAATGTTAGCTGTAAGTGATGCTTCAGTAGCGTCTTTGTCTACCTCTGCCTGAACCCATCCTAATACTGTAGACTCAGTAAGGTCTGCATAAGCTACAAAGCCTTCAGCGGATGCATCAGGTTTAAAGCCTACAGTGCCATAGGAAGATGCAGAGTAGTCTCCATCTACTTCAGATACTCTCCAGTGTGCAACAGTTACGCCGCCATCTTCTGTGTTGCGTTCAAGTGTTGATATAGTCCATGTAGCCATAATCTATTCTCCAGTTTTGGGGTTAGCGTCTTTGATTGCTTTTATGTCAGTCTTCCAAGCATCAATCCCGTTGTGATAAATGTTGTCCAGTTGATCTTCAATGCTTGGGTATGCAGCCGCTCTTCTCTCTGCGTAGGTAATATCAGCCTCAACCTCAGTTTTAGTTTTTTCTCTAACTGGCGCAGGCATCCCCTCTTCGTCTGTAGCACCATCAGCAACTGTGGTTACATAATCATCCGCAACAGCTATAGGGTTTGGATACTCCAATACCAAATCAGCGTGTAGTTTCCTAGCTTGAACATGTAGCGTTCCGTCTTCTTTAAAAAATAAATATTTCATTAATCGTCTATCCTTACCCATGAAGTCCATGAGACGTTAAAACTTCTGACGTATGTAGCAGGCCCCGCCAACAAAGTTGCAATCTGGGCTGTCACGTTGCCTTGATTGCCGTACACTACCACCGAATAAAAAGCTACAGAAGGGTTGCCATTGTTTGTGTTTTTGCTGCGATAAAAGCCGGTCTTTTTAAGAGAGTCTAAGTCACCGTCATATTCACCATTGGTGGTGTTGAACATCGTGCCTGTGATGCCCCCATATTGATCAATACGCAATCTTTCTGTGTCACTGGTAGCAAAAACAATAGGTTGGTCTTCACGCTGCGTAATGTAAGCCGCACTTGCATCATTACCTATAACAAAACCACCTGTCGCTTGGGTTGTGTGTGTATTGTTATTGAAAGCTAAATATGTTTGCGTTCCTCCATTCAACCGAAGAACGTAGCCACTCGTAAGGAAGCCACTAGGCGTTGTACCAATACCCACGATACCTGAAGCATCTATACGCATACGTTCTGTGGTTGCTACATCATTCGTTGAATCTCTAGTCCTGAATACTAAATCGCCTTTTGTGTAAGAGCCTACGCTTGTTAATTGGAATCCCATATAGGCAGGAGAGTGTGTTGCTCCTCCAGAGTATCCAAACCCGATTGCGTAAACCGAACCAGAACTGTTGTAATCACTTCCACCTAGTTGCAGATAACTATTTGCTGTTGTAAATGTTGTAGGTGAAGAACTGCTTGCACCTCTGTCAATTATTACCTTTGCAGATGTGGCGCTAGTGCCAATACCAACATTTTCACTACTATCAATCGTTATAGCAGTAGCATTGGAGTTATCTACAATCCCCGGAGTACTTGATAGTTCTATTGGAACTTGTGTTACTGACATTAGTTGTTCTCCCTAGGGTGTATATGCTTTAGCTGCGCTTATAGCAGAATCAATAGCTGTGAAGTCTTCAGAACCCCAATCTTCCAAAGCCGTACCAGCCGATAGGTATCCAGCACTACGCAGTACACGCTCTTGCTTTTCAGTGTTGGTCAGATCGCTGCCGTACTCATTGTCAGGATCTAGCACACTGGTGATGACATTCGCGCCGTCCAACATGGCTTGGTACATCTGTGCTTTTTCTTCGTCGGTACGGGCTACTGTTTCTTCAGACATGATGTCCTCCTTATGATTCAAGCGCGGCGACACGCGCAGTGAGTGCTGTAATAATTGCGTCTTGGTCTTTGATAGCTTTGACTAAGATAGGTACGAACTTGCCGTACTGTAGACCCATCTGCTTGCCGTCATCTGAAAGCGATACGGTGAGGTTTTTCTTGTCAGCAAGTTTGTAACCAGCGGCTTCCTCAAGCGCCTGTACAGACTGCGCCTTGAAACCAATATCCATCCAGTCTTCTTTATGAGTACCGTCTGGCGTTTGTGCGTTTAGATCATAGTCATCAGCGGTCTTGTCGCCGTATTTAGATCGCTTGTCCCAGTAATAAGTAACAGGCTCTAAGGCTTTTACAAAGTCAAGCCCAAGGTCTAAATCGGTAAAGTCAGTTTTATCACGCTCGTCGGATGCAACTGTCCAATCAACTTGGATATGCGCTTCACTAATGTTTTCATCACCCAGCACAATCTCATTACTGCCATTGGTTATTAGACCACCGGGGCTACCTGTGCGCCCTGAGTCCTTACCCAAAAACAAGTTATTAACACCAGCTTCAAGCCCATAACCAGCAGCATAACCCAGTGTTGTATTGTTCTGTCCGGTTGTCCCTGTACCAAAAGCATATGCGCCAATCGCAGTATTTTGACCCCCATTTGTTGCTGTAGTGCCAGCTAGACCGCCTATATATGTGTTATTAGCTCCTGTGGTGACTGCCGTCCCTGCGTTTAACCCAACTGCTGTGTTGTAAACATCAGCGTTGGTGGTATTATTTTGAGTAGCTAAAGCGCCTACGCCTATTGCTACTGATCTATCACCTTTCGTCTCAGTTTGTAATGCGCCATACCCAACGGCAGTATTGAGGTCTCCCGTGGTCAACCTATACCCAGCCAAAGAGCCGACGAGTGTTTGAAGCCTTCCAGTGGTAATTGCATTACCTGCTATATACCCTACCGCCGTGTTGTGGGATTCCGTAGCGGTAGTAAAGTTTTGAAGGCTTAAAGCTCCATAGCCTACTGCTGTTGATTGACTGCCTAAAGTATCAGAGTCTAATGCCCCATAACCTATCGCCGTATTAAAATCAGAGTCGGTTAAAGCGTCACCAGCAAAAGCGCCGACAAGGGTATTGCGAATTCCTGTGGTTACTGCTTTACCTGCATCATTACCAACTGCTGTGTTATATCCAGTTGCACCTGCATTAAGAGTTGTTAATGCTTGATACCCTACAGCTACATTATTACCATTACCGTCTTCTGAACTAAGAGATAAATAACCAACAGCAACATTTTGAGCACCATCAGTGAGCGCATCACCTGCAAGACCGCCAATCAGGGTGTTCTGAACTCCCGTGGTGACTGCTGTGCCTGCTGCGTAACCAACTGCTGTGTTGAACGTATTGGTGGCTGTAGTAAAGTTTTGTGCAAGTAATGTTGAATGTCCAATTGCTACACTAGCATTGCCTGCT
>Ga0181416_1000262_pt1 | contig 13919 bp, 6 predicted proteins | sample 39SPOviralmetaG_FD_130141 | JGI IMG/M metagenome (GOLD analysis project Ga0181416, IMG submission 130141) | Marine viral communities from the oligotrophic San Pedro Time Series (SPOT) site, San Pedro Channel, CA, USA - 39 SPOT_SRF_2013-01-16 | ecosystem: Environmental > Aquatic > Marine > Strait... | reverse complement strand
AATAGGAGACGCAGGTGCAGAAGACACTAAAATCGTTTTTGATGGCAACGCTCAAGACTATTATATTGGTCTTGATGATTCTGCCGATGATCTGGTAATAGGTAAAGGTTCAGCAGTAGGAACTACACCAGCAATCAGTATTGATGAAAATATAAATACTACTTTTGCTGGAAACATAACTGCATCAGGAGCAACATTAAGTGGAAACATCTCCATGATGTCTAATGTTGTGTATGCAAGCCAATTATATGTGCATGACAGAATAGGACACTTAAACGATGCAGATACTTTTATAGATTTTGACGTTGACACAATAAAGTTTAATGCTGGTGGCGAAAGGATGCGCATTACTTCTGATGGTGATTTAAGAATAGGAACTTCTAATGACTTGAGTTCTAAGGTTGGGATTAATGATGCAACAAATCAAATTACTTTTACAGCAGATCACGTTAATAACTCAGGTTTTGATAAGTATGTTATAGACTCTTCTTGCTCTCAAAATGGTGGTAGTTATCACTTTTATAATGCACAAATTAGAGGTGTAGCTAATAAATTTAGAGTTGCTCAAGATGGAAATGTAACAAACACAAATAACTCTTATGGCTCAATATCAGATCAACGTCTTAAAACAGATATAGCAGATGCTTCATCACAATGGGATGATATAAAAACACTTAAGGTTCGTAAATTTAAATTAGGTATGCAACCTGACGATGGTTTCAAAATAGGTGTCGTATCTCAAGAATTAGAAGCGTCTGGAATGAATGGTCTTGTTCAAGAAAAAGATGCTGACGAATATCACATAGCTTATAACTCAGATTTAGATGGTCAAAAAGTTAAAGAGGTTAAATACTCTGTACTTTACATGAAAGCTATTAAAGCCTTACAAGAAGCTATGACCAGAATTGAAACACTAGAAACAAAAGTTAAAACATTAGAGGACGCATAGAATGGCAATAGCATACACTTGGGATGTCTCAACTGTCGATACATACCTAACAAAAGATAGTAAGGCAGACGTAATTTACAACGTACATTGGAGACTAACAGGTACGGATGATACTAACAAAGACTCAGAAGGGGCTTACCAAACTGCTGTAAGTTATGGAACGCAAGATTTAGATACTTCTGATCTATCTAGCTTTAAAGCCTTTGCAAGCGTTTCAAAAGCTGACGTACAAGGTTGGGTAGAAACAGCTTTAGGTGCAGATACAGTTACAGAATTAAAAACATCTTTAGATATGCAAATAGCTGAAAAAATAACACCGACATCAGTACAAAAAATAATAAGTTAAATATGCAGGTAGCATAATATGGACATGGAAATGTGGAATGTATTGCTTACTATTGTTATAGCTCCAATAGTCTATAGCATACGACAGAACTTTGTAGAGCTTAAAAGAATTGATGTACTTCTAAACAAGACGAGAGAAGAAGTGGCTAAGAACTACGTTACTAAAGATGAAATGGAAAGTAATACGGATCGTGTTATTCGTATGCTTAATAAACTTGAAGCAAAACTTGACAAACTTTTTGAAGTTAAAACTAACTAGGAATTAATATGGCACGGAAAAGGTATAAAAAGAAGAGAGCTGATTATCGTAAGGGTGGTCGAGTTTCTTTAAAGCACGGAGGAAGACCTCAACGTAGAGATTTTAACGATGCAGATCAATATAGAAATGCTTTAGATAATTGGGCCAGCGATCCTGCTCACTCTGTTAGGCAAACATCTCCACAAAGAACTACTCCAGAAAGAATGGCGGAAATATCTGCAATGCCAGGAGTTCCTTCTCCTACAGGTATTAAATCTATTGATGAATATAACGTAGGACTAGCTACTCCTCCAGAAGATAATAATTTAATAGCTACCCCTACTAAAACACAAACTACTATAGAACGCGGACAAGATAGAAAAGTTACTGGTGGCAGTTCAAATAAACCTTATATTCCTCCTGTTGTTACATCTAATACAAGTGCTGCTACTACTTCTGTAGCTCCTACTCCTGCTCCTGTTATTGATAGAGGTAAAACTAGAGCAGCTACTGAAGAAGCTATTGCTGCAAATAAAATACCTGATCCTATTAAAACAGATCCTAATATTAAAGATACTGTTACTACTATTGCTGAAGGAACTAAAGCTGTAGCAGGACAAGCTGGGCCAGTAACTGTTGATGAAGCTGTTACAGGTACTTCTGTAGAAGCAAAACAACAAGCTCCTATAACTGCAGCTACAGTAGATCCTACGTTAATAGGTGAAGGAGCGCAAGTTGAAGCAGCTGTTGGAACAGTAAGTGACGAAGCTTTAGCGGAAGCGGCTCAAGTAGAAGATACTCCTGCAATAGAAGGAGCAGACGTAGAGATTAAAGAAGGAGCTTTAGCTGAAAGAGTAGTTGGTACTATTAGCCCTGAAGCTATGGCTACAGCAGCTCAAGCTGCAGGTACTACATTATCTAGAGTTACTAGAGCTAAAAAACAATTAAGAAACTCTGGTATGTCTGAAGAAGATATTACTGCTTTAGGAAACGATCCAGAATCTCTTGAAGACCGTTTAATGAGTTTAACAGAAAAAGAACGAGGAGTTATTGGAGATCTTCCAGAAGAAGCTTTAGTATCTAATCAACTCGATAGTCTTTTAAAGGGTATGGAAAACGGAGAGATACCTACTTGGGCAGGCCCTGCAGTAAGTGCTGTAGAACAAATGTTAGCAAGAAGAGGTTTATCTGCTTCTACTGTAGGTAGAGATAATTTATTTAATGCTATAATACAATCAGCAGTTCCTCTTGCTCAATCTAACGCACAGGCTATACAGGCTAGTGTAGCTCAATCAAGAGACATAGAAGCTAGAGAAGAATTAGCTAATGCTCAAATGAGACAACAAACAGCATTACAGAACGCAGGTAATGTGTTTCAAATGGATATGGCACAGTTTAGCGCAGATCAGCAAACAGCTTTATCTAACAGTAAATTTTTACAAACTGTAAGTTTAACTGAAGCCTCTAATGATCAACAAGCTGCAATACAAAACGCAGTTATTGCAACTCAAGTTAATATTCAAAATGCTACATTATTGCAACAAGCAAGGATGCAGAACGCTAAAACTTTTTTAGCTATGGATATGGCAAATCTTGAAAATTCACAACAGGCTAAGATTGTAAATGCTCAATTACAAAATCAAATACTTTTGTCAGATCAAGCAGCTTCAAATGCAGCTCAACAATTTAACGCTACAAGTGAAAATCAAACTAATCAATTTATGACTTCACTTGCTCAACAAGTAGAATTAAGTAATGCAGAAAGAATGGATAGAATGAATATAGCTAATAATGCAGCTATAAACGCTAGAGCAGCTACACAAGCAGGTATTAATGCAGATTTAGCTAAAACTAATGCAGCTCTTACTACAGATATAAATAAAGCAAATGCAGAATTAGAGTTTAGAAGAGATGCTTTTAATGCTACAAATGCAGCAGCTGTTAAAGCCAGCAATGTTGCTTGGAGAAGAAAAGCTAATACTATAGATACTGCAGCAGCAAATACTATAGCTATGCAAAATGTTATGAACGCTTTTAATTTATCAAGTGCAGAGTTAGCTTTTTTATGGCAAGAAGCTAGAGATACTGCTTCTTTTGCACATCAAAGTAGAGAAAGAGAAGCTGATAGGCAGAACTCTATAAATATGCAAGTTCTTGTAAACGATGCAAATGCATCAATTAATGGTGCAAATAATCAAAATACTAATAGAAGAGATTTTTATGGTAGAGTTTTAGATAGAGTATTTACTAAACGAAAAGAACCAGTTCCTCAAATACCATAAAATAATAATTAAAATTAATATAAAAGGAAAACATAATGGGATTTTTTAGCAAGATATTTAAAGGTATAAAAAAAGTTGTTAAAGGTATTGGCAAAGTAGTTAAGAAAGTAGTCAAAAGTAAAGCCTTTAAAGTTATAGCAGCTGTAGCTTTAGCTGTAGTAGCTCCGCAATTAATACCTACAATAGTAAAAGGAATAAGTAGCGCAGGTGCTTGGGCTGCTAAGACTATAGCTACAGGAGCTAAAGCAGCTTGGACAGCAACTAAAGCAGTAGGTGCAGGTTTAAAAACTTTTGGCAGTAAAGTATTTTCTAGTGTTACAGATACTATATCTAAAGGTGTAAATTTTATGAAAGGACAATTAGGATTCAAACCTGCTGTAACAGAAAGTGTAACTAATAAAGCACTTAGCGGTACAGTAGATATGACAACAGGTAAAATAGCTCAAGCAACTACTAAAAAAACATTAGGAGAAACAATTATAGGAGGTGTTAAAAAAGTAGGAACAGAACTTTTTGAAGGAGTTAAAGACGTAGCTACAGAAGAAACTAAAGAAACTATTTTAGATAAAATTGCAGGAGAAAGAAGAGAAGCAGATTTAACTAGATCTCCTGTATATTCTTCTAGAATAGGAAGCTATGATACTTCTCAAGGATTTGAAAATTTAACAAATTTATCTTTAGATATACAATCTCCTTACATAACATACAATCAAGGACAACAATTATTTGGTTCACCTGAACCTGCAACAGGACAAGCATAATGATAAATCCTCAAACAGAAGCTAGTTTTAAAGAACTACGAAATCTTTCACAACTTGATAAACCTATTCCTGGACAATCGTTAACAAATGATCCTGATTCTCCTTTACCTTTTGAACAGGCTTCTGTACATACAGAACTTGCTCCTGCTATTGATGACTTAATAGTTCGTTTATGTGAGCCAGATATTTTTCATCCAGTAATAAATGCTTTAAGAGCAGGTCTTCCTGTTTCTGAAATGGCAGAACAAATATTGTTTGAAGGGTTTTCTCAAGGTTTTTATAATCCTGATTTAATGTTATTACTTGTAGAGCCTACTATGTATATCTTAATAGCTTTTGCAGATATGGCAGGGTTTGAGCCTGAAATAGATAATGATGATGAACCTACACCAGAAGAAGAAATAACTCAGTTAGATAAAGTAATTGAAACAGCTAAAGAAAAATTAGTTGTTTCTAATATTCCTGCAGAAATAAAAAGTAAAATAGAAGAAGCAGTACCTAAAGAAAAAAGTTTATTAAGTAAAGAGGAAGAAGAATAATGGGTATTTTAGATAAAGCAAAAGAAATTAAAGATACTATTTTTGATTTTAGTGGACACACTAGAGGCTCTTTAGCTGCTCAAAAGTTAATAGACGAAGGACAAATTTTTATTAATGATAAAAGAGATAGAGTCGAAGAAAGTATGTCTTTTTTAGCTGATGAAAAACAAAAATTAGATGCAGGTAAATTTAGTTCTTCTCAAATAAGAGAAGCTTTAATTTATCACGAAGTAGAAAGAAGAAAAAAAGAACTTGAAGGATCTAATAGAGTTTATGATCCTGTGCAAATTAGAGAAGAATTATTAGGCCCCGGTAAATTTGATGAATTAGTATATAAACCTCATATGGAAAAAAGAGCAAAAGCAGTAGAGTTTAAACTTCCATCAGGAATGTCGTATACTTCAGAAAATATAGAAGAAGCTGTAGATAGATTTACTGAACCTCAAAAACGTTTATTTAATAAACTAGCTAAAGATATTTATAATTCTTATGGATGGGATAAAGATTTAGCAAATGTTCTTGGAATAGGTAAAGATAGAGATTTAGAAATAAGAGAAATAGGAAACTATGATTTCTTAATGCAAGAAGAAAACAACCCTATAAAAAGAGCTTTTATTAAACAAATAACATCAGAAATTAATGCAGGAAAAGGAAGATACTCTGATATAGACTCTAAAGAATTAAGAGAACTATATGGTCAATTTTCATCTAATCTTTCTTATCGTCCTAATATAGACGTAGGTGATGTTAATATGGGAGATATGAGAACAAATTCAGGTACAGAAAAAATAGTTAAAACTTATTTTGATGGAAGTATGGAAGAAGAGCTTTCTGAAAAAAATGTTATTGTTTTAAATCAAGATACAGATAGTGTTGCAGATGATATTCCAATTAAATTTGGAGATCTTTTTAAATCTAGAAATCTAACAGGCGCAAATAAATTCCAAGAAGATTTAAATGTAACGTCTGCTTTTATAGCAAATATTTTTAATAAATCAGAATTAGTTCCTAAAGGTGGATTTTTAAATCCTAAAGATGTTGCAGAAATAGCAGTAAGTATTTTAGTAGGTATGCAAGATGAAAACGGAAATAAAAATTTAGATTTTAGTAAAACAGATAATTATGGGTTTACAACAGATATAGAAGCAACATATACAGAAATGTCACCTAGACAAATATCACAGTTATTTGATATGTTGCCTGGAATGTTAAATGCTTTTGCTGAAACAGAACAACTTTCTGATGTTGAAATGGAAAGAATAAATAATGAAATTACATTTCTTAAAGGACAAGAAAGAAATAAATTATTAGAGGAAGATCCAAACCATCCTATTAATTTTGCTAATAATGTTGTAAATACTATGAAGTTTAATTCTATAGAAGAAAGAAAAGAATATATTCAAAATGAAATTCCTAATTTTGTAGAAAAATATACTGATGAAGATATTCAAATAGCTACACAAATAATGGAAACAACAGAGATTGTTGGAGATTCTACAGAAGCTTTATTAGGGACTCCTGAAGAAATAACACCTGTAGAAATTGTAAATGTTTTTGATATAGCTACAGATCAAGAAAAATCTGAATTTATCGGTTCTGAAAAAAATCGTTATAATGATGCAATAAAGAAAGCATTAAGATTTTCTAGTCAATTAGAATCAGAAGACTTTTTAGACTCTGCTAAACCTTCACAAATAGAAATTATTACAAACAGATTAGAAAGATCAAAAGAAGAAATAGATAGTATTATTGAAAATAGAGGTACATCTTTATTTATTGATCCTGTTAAAGGAATAAAAAAAGCAGGTGAAGTTGTAAAAGAATCTTTACTAGTATCTGATAAAGACAGATTAAAAGATTTTACTATACCTAATCTTAAAAGAAGTTTAAATAATAAAGATTTATCCAATAAACGTAGAAGAGAATTAGAAAAAGAATTAGAAGACGCAAAAAATAAATTAAAAGAACTGGAATAAAATAATGTCTTTACAAGATTTTTATAAACAATACGCTCCTAAAAATAAACCAGAAACTTTTGAAGAAGAAAAACGCAGAATAGAATTAGAAAGACTTGCAAAAATGCAGTCTTCTCTTTCTAATATAAATGCGCCTTTAGAGTCTTCCAAGCCTACAAAAGTTAAAGAGCCTCCTAAAAAAGAAGTAAAAGAAGAACCTTCTTTACCTGAAGAAAAAGAAACTCGCTGGGCTAATCCTGAAGTAGAATCTATAGTAAATCAATACTTAGGTTCTACTATAGAATCTACTAAAGAGCCTACTAGAAAGCCTTCTGTTTCTTCTTCTGTTATTTCTTCTCCTGTTGAATATACTAAACCTTATAGTCTAGTTGATCTAGATAGTGATAAACATTTTCAAAAAGTATCTAATAGATTTTTAACATCAATAGGTACAAACGAAGACATATATGAAACACTTAGAGATTCTGATTGGAGTGTTACAGATGCTTTAGTAAGAGCTTATAATTCTGGTAAGTGGACAGAGCAACAAAAAGCAGACTACAAATATTTAAGAACTACTTTTGATAATGCAAGTTTAGGAAGTTTTAGGCATATACTTGAAGCTACTAAAGACATTGGGATAGATATTGTTGCTGATCCTTTAAATTTACTTGCTGGTTTATTTACAATAGGTACAGGAGGAGTTGGAGTTGCAGGAGCAGGAGCTGTTGCTAAAATTGCTTCTTCTCAAGCAGTTAAAACTGGAGCTAAAAAACTTGCAAACCGTAAAGGTTTTAGAGCTGTAAGTATAGGTTTAACAGAAGGAGCTTATGATGCAGGTACTATTAATGCAGGAACACAATTAACAGAAATACAGACTAACATTAGGAAACAAGGAACAACATTTAATCCTGTAGAGTCTGCAGTATCTGTAGGACTTGGTGCTACTTTTGGAGGAGCTTTTGTAGGAGGCGCACATAAATTAACTAACTATATGTTGCGTAAAGAAGCAGATTCTCTTTCAAAAACATACGGATTTAAAGAGCCAGAATTATTAGATGAAAAAGGATTTTTAGATTCTAAAAAAATAAAAGATGTAAGAAGAACATTAGATAGATTAAGTTCTGTTACACAAGGAAAAGCTTTAACTAAATTTGTAGAAGATGCTAAAGGCAAAACAGTATTTACACAAAATCTTTTAAATCTTAGACAAGATACATTTAGAAGAGCTGTTTTTGGAGTAAGAAAAGAAAAAATTCAAAAAGCTAATATGACTTTTAGTAGAGAGGCGGAACAGTTAAGTAACACAGGAGTTGCTTTTATACAAAAAACATTACGCCCTTTAGGAGTAATAAAAGAAGGAAATAATTTTTTTGTAAGATTACTTAATCCTACTTTAAAATTATCTAAAGAAGACGATCTTGCTTTATTATCTTTACAGGCTAAAGGAGATGTATTAGATAAATATATTACTATTAATGCTGTTAATACTAATCGTCCTTTACACGAAGTTACTGCTAAAGTAAAACAGGATATTTTTGAAACTAAACAAATGCCTTCAGGTCTTCCTATTAAGGATAGATTATCTGAAGAAGAGTTTTCTTTTTTAAAACAATTTAATAAATTACAATTAGAAGCTGCGGCTAAACTTAGATATTTTAATGATACTATAAATAGACTTGGTAGTAATATAGATGCTATTGATCCTCAAACAGGTAAAGCTTTTACAGAAGGTAAACGTATTTTTGAATATGGAGTAGCTGTAACACAACCTCTTAAAGAAATTAAAAATACAGAACCTTTACGTTATGCAAGATCTATAGCAGAACAAAAAAAGAAAGATCCTAGAATATCTCTTGAGGAGATGGAAAAAACAGAAGTTGTTAAATTAATTCCATACTCTATATTTAAACCAGATCAAAAAGTAAAAAATTATATAACAAGAATTTTTACAAAAGAAGCTATTGATGATGCAGAAAAAAGAAAAATTCTTATACCTGCTCTTGCTAAAACAAGTCATTCAAAAACTAATAATGAGTATGTAAAAGTCGAAGGAATACTAGAAGGAACAACTAAAGGAAAAGTAGGAAGAAAAGGAATTGAACGAGATTATATTGAAGATCTTTCTACAGGTTTAAAAGGAACTGTATTAGATCCTAAACAAACACAATATTTAACTAAAGATCAATTATATTTTAAAAATGTTAAAACAAAAAATCTTCCGCACATAGATAAAGATGGAGAAGCAGAAATTTGGTTAGGAGGAAGATACGATACTTTTGAAGATATAGCTATTGCTTCTCTTGAAAAAGAAGGAATAAAAATTCCTACTATAGGAAGAAACGCAGAACAAGAAAATCTTTTGGACACTAGAGCTAGATTATTTAGATCAGAAGCATTAATTGATGAACTGTCACAAAGAGGTTCTAAACCTGATTATAAATTGTCTTATGATGATTATAAAAGATATGGAGGTTCAACAGATTTTTTAAATACAAGAAAATGGGGAGAACTAGAAGATCAATTTTTAATTGATAATGGTTTTATACAAACAGATGTTGCTTCTATTATGACAGATTATGCTTGGAAAATAGGACATAAAATAAATGAAGAAAAATATTTAGGATATGGTAGCGAATACTATCGTAGATATTTAGATAAAATAGAAAATGAATTAGGTATTTCTGACGATACTACAAAAGTATTAAATGAACTAAGTAAGATAAGAGACTTTGCTACAGGAGGTAGACTTTCTAATGTATCATTAGGTAAATATCAAAAAGGTATTTATGATGCTATTAAAGTTTCTCAAGTTTTAGCACATCTTCCTTTTGCCGCATTGTCTAGTATTACAGAACCTCTTATTGCATTAGGTCGTTCAGACTTAGCAGATACTCCTGCTTTTGTTAAAGAGTTTAGCAAAGGATTAGGTAAGTCTACTAAAAAAAGTATGCAAAGATTTTATGTTCAAATGCAAACAGCAAGAGGTAAAAAAGTTAAAGCGTTTAAAGATTTATCAGATGAAGATTGGTTAGATGCTTATCGAGCAGGTGTAGCTACTGAACAGGCTATGCTAACTAAAATTGAAGGAATGTTTGCTGAAGGACTACAAACTGGAACAGCTAGAAATATTATAAATACTTTTTTTAATTTAAACTTTCTACAACAATGGACTCAAGGTGTACAACTAGGAGCGTTTAATTATTCTAAAGAAAGAAGTATTAGAATTATAAGTGAACTAGCCGATGATACTAATGCGTATGGAATACAATTAACAAAAAACTCTAGAGGTCGTAGAGCAGATCAGTTAAGAGAAATAGGTATAGATCCTAAACAAGGAGTAACCGCTTATCGTAGAGCATTAGATGAAAATGGTTTTTTTAATAGAGATAAATTTAATCAAGATGCTTTTTATGATACAGAATTAATTCCTGCTTCTGCTTTATTTTCTAAAGAAATTATATTAAATCCTAGTGCTGCAGAACTTAATAAACCTTTATGGTTTAATACTCCAGGAGCAGCAATTTTTGGACAGTTTGCAGGATACCCTACAGCTTTTAACAACACAGTACTTAAAGGATTTGTTAGAGATGTTATTAGACATCCTGTAGCTAATACTCCTAAAGTAATAGCTGCAACAGGAATGATGGCAGGTGTAGCTACTATGACTAATGCTATTAGAAGTGGTGGAGCTAGTCTTGAAAATAAAAAAGATATAGAAATTGTAACTGAATCTTTTGAAAGACCAGGATTACTTGGTTGGCTTCAACATTTTCATCGTTACTATGAAGGAGTAAAGTATGGAGCAGGGCCTATAGGATCAGGAATAAAATCTGTATCAGGGCCTTTTGGTGGAGATATTGTAGATGGAATAGCTTATAGAACTCCGTGGTTTGAAATAGTAGGAACTAACTTACCAGGATATGGTGCATTAAGTCCTCAAGCAAAAAGAGATTTTAAAAAATTATTAAAAGAAGTATTTGATAAAAAAGAATTTGATATAAGATTAAATAAAGATAAAGGCGGTCTTGTTTTAAATGTACCTAATGCTGTAGAAGAACCTGATGAGCTTAAAATGAGAGGTCTTCCTTATAGTTATAGTGAATTAGCTGGGCCGTTGTTTCAAGATGAAGAAGAACGAGGTGCATTTGCAGAAGGAGGAAAAGCTTCTATAAAAGAAACAGACGAAGCTTATGTTTATATTACTAAAGATGAAGATGCTTATAATATACAACTAAATAAAAATCCTATAGATACTTATACAGAAGAAGAGCTTCCTGAGTTAGAAGTAAAAGATACTTACTACACAGGCTTTAAAGGCAATACAGTTTCTGACAGACTAAACAGCGTAAGACAATCCAGTACAATAGGACTTCCTGTAACTAAAAATAAAACAAAAGCAAGAGGTGGTGTAAAAGCTTCAGGTAAAATTAAATTTAAAAATGTATTAAAGCTCGATATAAACTCAGTTACTCCTGATAGTGTACAGGCAGAGATTAATAAAAACATAGATAGCATTATTAAGATTGAAGATAAAGTACTAGCTAAAGAAATTGTAAAAGCTACTAATGATAACTTAGCAATTAGAGATGATATATTTAATAATGATCCTGATAAAACTCCAGAAAAGAAAAGAGTTGTTGAAAGAAGTAAAAGTTTCTTAGTAAGACAACAGTTACTTAAATTGAGCTATGATGCTCTAGAGACTAAAGAGGGCTATGTATTACTTAGAGAAAACCAGTTCTTACCTACAGAGATAATGGAAAGAAAAAATAGATTAACAGGAAGACTAAAGTATAGAGATGGATTAGAAGTTAAACCTGTAGAAGAAGTTTCTGATATTTCTTTAAGAGAATTTTTTGAAGAACAACAATACAGTTGGGAAAGTGATCACGGAAGCGTTCCTATGCCTACTAATGATGCATTTGAACAGAATCTTCCTATAGAAGAAAAATCTAAAGATATTGGATTTGGTCATAAAATTACTACTAAAGAAATGGAAGCAGGATTAATACACGGTATTCCTTTTATAAATAAAGAAACAGGAAAGTTTATTAATCTTACTGAAGAAGATAAAAGATTTATTAAAAAACAAGATAATTTAACACTTGTAGCTAGAGCAAGAGCTGAAGGATGGGATAAAAAATTACAAGAAAGAGGTTTAAGTTGGGAGACTATACCTGATAAATATAAGCTTCCTTTAGAAGACATAGCTTTTAATGTAAAAGATCCTCAACAATGGAATAAAATTTTTGATGAGATAAAAAACGACAATGTAGCAGGTTTTGTTAAAGAGTTAAGACGAAAAGATGCAGGGAAAAATACAGCAGGTATGGATAATAGAGCTGCTAAAGCTGCGGCTGCTTCAGGATTAATTACAAGTTATGAACAGGCTTTAGATTATGGTTTAGAACTTACTACTGAGAGAAGGCTACCTTTTTTAAGTAAAATATTTGAAAGAGAACAGTATTTTCTTGGCAGCCTTGCTTCTTCATTAAAACAAAGATTTAAAAATAAAATACCTCTTCAATATAGAACTTTTATTGATAAAATTTTTCTAGGAAATACAGATAATTTTACTGAAAAAGATATGACTGCTGATGAATTAGAGCTTTATAAAAAACAAATAAAACAAAACATTAGAGAAGGAATAAAATACGGAGAGTTATTTATTAATTCTGAAGGAAAATTAAAATCAAATCGTCCAGTTAGAGGTAAAAGTAAAAGTAATAAAGAGTTTTTTCCTAGTATTAGTTGGAAAGGAAATCTATTTGAAACTTTTGGAACTTCTGGTTTAGATATTAATCCTGCAAATCAAAATGTTAAATTAATAGATACATATGATTTTAGATTTGTGGATAACCTTACAGGGCCTCAAACAGGAACAGGAGGGTTTACAAAAGAAAATCTTATGGAGTATGTAAAACAATTAGGTTTTACAAAAGAAAATATAAATTCTAATATTTTTAGTAAAGATGATGCCCTTTTACGCTCTAATCTTGGTGCTATAAAGTTTGCAGAAAGATATGGAGCATATACTTTACCTGATAAAAAAACTGCTGCAAATATAAATAAAGAACGGATTAAAGAAGGTTTACCTGCACAAGAGTTTCCTGAAATTAAAATGAATGTTAATACAACTTTAGATTTTGATCCTGAAGAATGGAAATCTTTAATGGAACAAGCTCAAAATAATAATTTAAATAGAAGACAACAGTATGGTCTTGGTGGTCGTCTTGCTTCTAAGTTAGCAGATAACTGGTCAAAATTAGGTATTACTAAACTAGATGAAATAAATTTTAAAAATAAAACAGCAGGTGCAGGTGCTTATAAAAGAAGTTTAAAGTTACAAGAAGCAGCTGTAGATTTATCAGATGATACAATACCTTTAGAAACTAGAAAAGAAACTTTTAAAAATGTACTTGAAGAAGTTGCTCCTGTTAGTAAAAGAATATATACAAAAGAAAAAGTAAAAAAATTAAAAGTATTAACTCCAAAAGAAATATCTTTAGCAGCAGGAAGAAAATCTGAAAATATACCTGTTTTAGGTTCAATACCTGGAACAAGTTTAAAACCAAAAGAAAAAATACTTATTAGATTAGATGTTCCTGCTTATGAAAGAAGTGGAGATTTTATTGATACTGTTCACGAAATTGGAGAAAAAACATTTTTAGGAAAAGTTAAAGGATATGTGCCTACTGTATACCTTGATAATGTAAGTGTTCATAATGTAAATAGACCGCAAACATATGGAATTATGATGGGAAGAAATAAATTTCCTATGTCTATAATACAAGGAGAACATATACCTCATAATCCTCAAGAATTAAAAAATACAATAATAAAACTT
>Ga0181416_1000260_pt1 | contig 13953 bp, 15 predicted proteins | sample 39SPOviralmetaG_FD_130141 | JGI IMG/M metagenome (GOLD analysis project Ga0181416, IMG submission 130141) | Marine viral communities from the oligotrophic San Pedro Time Series (SPOT) site, San Pedro Channel, CA, USA - 39 SPOT_SRF_2013-01-16 | ecosystem: Environmental > Aquatic > Marine > Strait... | reverse complement strand
CGAAAGTGGGATGGAAAGAAATCTGGATTCAAGCTCCAGCGCGAACAAAAAATTCGTCATCTACGAGACGAGAAATACAACTCAAGAGATTGTAACAGACTGCCCGAGCAGACTTATAATAATGAAGAGTGGAGGTGGTCGCGCCAAGACAAAGCCCCCGAGCAGCAACAGCAATATCCAGGCGATTTCAAGATACACTATCACCATGAGTACAACCATTATTATAAAATCGCCAACACAAACTGTATAGAATATACCAGTACAACAACAACGAAAATACCACCTCTGGGTTTAAAATGCGGTTGTACACAACCAAATCCGAATACACACTACCACCACTACTACCACCATCACCATTACCAATAACCATAATATATTTAGTGTAAATAGATAAAACTAATAAACTATATTATAATTAGTAAGAATGTAATATTTTGTTTTATTCTACAAAAGTGTCTACAAAAGTGTCTACAAAAGTGTCTACACTATGCTAGAAAATTATAAGCTATTATTATAAGAATATTAGATAATAAAAAAATTTGATTTAAGAACACATTGTGAATGTATATTGCCCTGTTAGTTTAAGCCCACAAGGGTCGGGTCGTGTATATCGATCTGTTGTTAAAACACCAACCATTACAACGGTATGTACATGCCGGGTTGGAGATGTGGTGACGATGCGCCACACCGGGTCTTGTCGTTGGTCCAGACGGTAAAATGGAATCCGAGTATTTGAATCTGTAGTATTGACGTTCTGACAGGCTACTTTTTGAATACTTCTTTGGTCAGATTTTCTGGTTTAAAACCAACAGGCTGGGTAAGTTATATGGATTATGTATTTGAATCTGTAGTATTGTCGTTCTGACAGGCTACTTTTTGAATATTTCCCCAACTTATTCAAGTCTTAGGTCCAGTTAAAATGTCCTTCTTCGCATCTGTGGCGCAATGGTAGCGCGCGTGGCTCTTAACCACGAGGTTGCGGGTTCGAATCCCGTCAGTTGCTTTGTCGTTGGTCCAGACATTAAATGGAATCCAAAGCCTTGTTAGCTCAGTTGGTAGAGCATCAGACTTTTAATCTGAGGGTCGCGGGTTCAAGCCCCGCACAAGGCTAAATTTTTTTTGTATTATTCAGATTCTCTTATAACTTATTTATATAGACTACTACATCTAATAGTAATACTAAATTTATATAAAAATTGTGTATAGTATAGTATATATTTTTTTCTATTAATTGTCTACATTAATTTGTTTATAATGTCTACATTATAAACAAATTATAAATGAATTATTATAAATATATGTTAGAAAAAAATTGATTTACAAGTTATATCTGTTACTAATCAACCTGTTTCTAAACAAACTTTACACTCAATCTCTAAACCAACACTTCCTTTCATTTCCACAAAACCACAAAAAAAACTCACAAAAAACTCACAAAAACACCCAAAAAACTCACAAAAAAAACATGTCTTACGCCTCTCTCTTTACTGGTGCTAAGCTTACCACTGGAACATCTGAAAGTGTACCAGCACACAATTCCACTACGACCAAGAACAAAAACAAGAACAAGGCTAAGACCGTTCGGTTTTCGCTTGGTCACACGAGTCGGATTGATCAGTTGAAGAATAATCGAATGAAGGACAGCATTGCTATGCAAATCGCAGAAGCAAACCGTTCTAAGTCTCATAAAATACCAGTCGTTGCTCCAACAGCTCCGGTCGTTGTTCCAACACCAGAGAAAAAGGCAATGCGTAAAGCTAAAATTGCTCAGATGCGAGCTTGTCCAATCGAAGTAAACGATAAAACAAGTGACTCAACATTCGATTCAAATTGTCTTGCATGTGGAAATCCTAAGAACATTACAAACGAACCAGTGTATGAGGACCCAACATGCAAAAATTGTGATTTCGATATAAATTCTGCGGTTCCTTTGCCAACTTATGACGATTTTTACACTGGTGAAACACTGGAAGAAGAAGGCTCTCGTATTCTTCACGACTTCCAAGCAAAAGATGAACACAACCTCGAACAACTGTATATCGCACTTGTGAACTTTTACTATGCGATTCAAGATGAGTTGCCCGAAATTGACTTTGACCAGTTTGCTGATATTGAGATGGAGCACGACAACTGGTATGCACCAGGCAGTCATATATTCGGAACCTTCACAACACTACTTGGTGGTAATTACGGCAATGACATCTACATGTGTGAACCAGACGAGCCCGATATTATTGACCCTTGTAATTGGTGGCCATACATCCAAGGACCACAACTAGTATTTTAGAATAGACACTAGAGACTAGAGACTAGACACTAGAGACTAGAAATATAATAATATTAAATTAAATAGTTTAGAAGATAGAAAATATTACTGTATTAATTATATTTTTTATTTTATGAATAAAGATATAGATATAAATGAACATAATAAAAACAATATATGTAAGGCATTTGAGTTATATAATTATATCGAAGAAGATTTAGAAAAACTTAATATAAGTCTTACAACTATTAGTTATGAACGATTTTTAAAGTATCAGTTTTTAGAAAAATTAAAGGGTCATATAGAGTTTTTACCTTTACCTATTAATGATATGTGTAATCATAAGATATGTAGAATGCAATTAGAATAAAATTGATTATACCTTTTTCTATATAAATATATAACTGCGATTGCATTACTATACTTAACAACTTACACTCAACCGACTTCTTCTCGAAATATCATGTCTCTTGTGGGAAACCAACGTCGTTGCGGGGCTTGTCAAAACTTTGGACATGCCCGCCATAATATTCGTTGTCCATCACAACCTTGGAATGTAGGACACGTTGTCACTCCAAATACATTTCGATCTGTAATTACAACAAGAAGATATAGGTGGCAGATTAATAATGGTATTCGCCCCACACTTACGCGAAGTGAAAGGCGCCGCCAAAATAGAAATATTGTGAATCAACAAGAAACTACAATTACAAATACAGAGACTACAAATACAACAAATACAATTATGCAAGTAATTAATACACTACAAAATATAATTCCAAATACAATTCCAGAAGATATTAGTAATGATACTGATCCTATTACGCAAAATAGTACCGATTTTTGGAGAGAAATGTCCCCAGATAGAATTTCAAGTCCACCAGCATTATCACACCGGAACTGGGTTTCTAATTATGAAACAATGCCCGCGGGCAATATTCCACTCGGCGCACCAATAGTGCCTAATTCGCCGAGTTCTCACCGCCCAAGTGATGCCGGACAAGATTCACTCGAAGACCCAATTATAGTTACGCGCCAGAATGACAAGACCGAAGCAGTTACACGAATTATGACGATGGTTGAAGAAAATATGGATGGTATGAGCGACCAAGCATACAGAAATATTATGGACCATTTGGCTCGAGAATACAATAATTAAATAGTAGTATAGTCTATATAATTAGTATGAATTACCATAAACTCTAAAATAAAGATTTTTTTACCGGGTTTCTTTAAGTATATTTTTTATAAAATTGATTAAATACAATTTAAATTCAATTATATAATTAATACAAATCGACTCTATTAATTAATACTCATGTCGTGCATTACGCTTACATTTTGCGATTGTAGTGAAAATCATGTTGGAATGGAACAGAATGGTTCTAAATCTAGTAGTGGATATAGTTCAAGTGATTTAGATAAAGCTTGCGCGTTTTTTAAAGATAAAGGCAAACAAATAGAAAGAATAAATCTAAATGATTATATGAATATTACTGTAGATAATAAGGATTTAGAAAATATGAATGTAATTAAAGCCGCTATTTTACAAAAAAAATTAGGTAATAAACAAAAAGGTATTCCATATAGGGACTATGCTCCAAAATATAAATACAATGGACCGCGTGCAGAAATACTTATAGTTAGAAATGCATTAGATGCTACAGATTCAGACTTGGTATTTGAAGAAATGGCTTCATTAGAATGGGATCGGAAATATTTATGTCCACGCCGTAAAAAAGTGTTAAATAAACATGCTAGAGCAAATTTATGTTTCAGTGAAGAGTCACAAGAACCCGATTACATTAATAAAAAGGGTCGTATTGTTGGTTATAATGAAGTACCTAAATTAAAAGAGTTAAAAACAATGATAGAAACCAGTTTGGATGAAACAGAACAAATAGAATGTGAGGGAAATTTATATGACGATGTAAATAAAAATGGAATAGGTTGGCACGGAGATAGTGAGCGAAGAAAAGTAGTTGGTGTTAGAATTGGAAAAAGTATGCCATTATGTTATAGATGGTTTCATTTAGGTTCACCAATTGGAACACAATTTACTATACAATTAAATCATGGTGATTTGTATATAATGAGCGACAAAGCTGTGGGTAATGATTGGAAAAAAAAACTTATTCCTACATTAAGACATAGTGCTGGGGCAGCTAAATATACAAAAAGTAAATGAAAATAAATACAATGAAATACACATAATTTAATGAAAAACTTCTGATAAAGATTCTCCATTCATAAGTTTTAATAATATATCTGATAATATAGAAGATATAGTAAATGTTTTAAGTTTTGAACATTTTTTTTTATTTTCGGTTTGTGGAATACTATCACTAACTATAAATTCTTTTATATGTGAATGATTACTTATATTTTCTAACGCATTTTTAGAAAATATACCATGTGTAACTATTACTATAATATCCTTTGCTCCTTTAGATATCAATAAATCACTTACTTTAAATACTGTCCCACACGTATCAGCCATATCATCAATAATTATAGCAGTTCTATTTACTAAATACTTTTTATCTCCGATTAATACAGCTTTATCTACTCTATTCATTTGAGTATAATCGCGTTCTTTAGATACAACCATAAAAGGCATTTTAAATTTATTCGCATATTTTTGAACTCTTTTTAAAGCCCCTTCATCTGGTGCCACAATAACAAATTCTGAATTTAATGAATTTGGATTTTTATGAATATTATGATTATCTACCAAATAATTGTGTATTAAATCTATACAATAAAAATTATCACAAGGTATATTAAAAAATCCTTGGATTTGATGTGAATGTAAATCAAAACACATTATTCGATTTATTCCCGCATTCACAAATAGATCTGCTATATCTTTGGCAGAAATACACATTCGAGATATATTTTTTTTATCTTGTCGGGAATATGGATATAAAGGACAAACTAATGTTATATTTTTAGCATCAGACCGTCTACACGTACATATTAGTAAATATGTTTCCATTATTTGATCATTAATAGAACATCCAGTAGTTATATTAGTATTAGGCGAACTTATAATATATATATTTTTACCACGAACAGAATTACTTATAGTTGTTCGTATTTCTTTATTAGCAAAATAATCTATATCGGTATTTAATAATGGTATGCCTGATTTTTCTGAGACATTTTTAGCTAACTCTAAATGAGAATTAGTTGATAAAATAAAACTATTTTCTGAAGGTAATTTTATTTTATTATTTGTGCTCATTAAATATATAAAAAATATTTGTATAAATTAATTTAATAAAATATTAATTAAAATAATATTAAAGTAATTATTTATACTGAAGTTATGACTCAAAATGGTCAATCTTTTTAGCTTTCCCTAAGACTTTAATTAGTGTATCTTCCAAAACTTTAAAACATTCTGGTTGTGTTTTTTTATTCAACATACAATGTTTTAGATCATACAAATACTCTACATTATAAAATGGACAACCATACATACTATCAAATACCGAATCGAGGCGATACATATACAAATGGATATATTCATTAATTTTTACACAAATAGCAACATTCCATTCTCCATTAACTTCAGAACAATATGTATTTTTAGGAACCACAACAAACTTATATTCTGTTGTATCATTTATTTGTTTACATACCGCTTCCATTTTTTCAACCATAATATCATAATCATATAGGGTATCATCCCACTTCAAATGTGGCCAGACTTGAACCGAACCTCCACCTGGAGACCACCAAGGTAGTTTATTGAATGTTCTTGCTTTTAATTCCGGTTCGGCTTCCGGTTCGGCTTCCGGTTCGGCTTCCGGTTCGGCTTCCGGTTCGGCTTCCGGTTCGGCTTCCGGTTCGGCTTCACTATCAGTAACTTCTTCACCACATTCACGCAATCTTTTTCGGTATTTATTTATTCTGTCTTCTTGTTCCGCTATAAATCCAAATAGATTATCCATTTCTTCATCTCTATCTATTTCTACTTTAGATTTCGGTTTCGGTTCCTGTTCCGGTTCCATTTCTGGTTGCGGTGGTGGCACTGATTTAGGATTAATAAATTCAAACTTGGCCTTGAATTTTGGTTTTTTTTCTGGTTCTTGTGACTGATTAGAACAACCAAATATATCTAATGTGTTCTTTTTATTCTTATATACTTTAAAGAAGGAAACACAATCATAAACTTTTGGATTATCAAAATATACAGTTTCAAAATTATTTTTATATTCTATATTATCAAAAATATTCTTATATTTTTTATTAATAGTTGAAAGTTCTACAAATGCAAAATAATGTATAGCAGGAGTATCTTTTTGGACCATATTTATTTTGGAAACGTTACCCCAGTTAAGACCTTTAAATATATATTCTACATCGGCTTGTGTTAGTTGTTTTTGAACCCACGGAATAAACAAAGAATAAGACATGGTTTGGTTTGGTAAGTAGAATTATTGTTACAGTAGTATGCTTTATTGAATATAAATAATTTTGTTAATTTCAATTTTATTCTAATTAAATATTATGAAATCATGTTGTAATACAAATAGTAAAAATGAAAAGGTATGTATAAGATTAAAAGATAAACAAAAGTTTAATTTACCTCGTAAATTTTCTAAAAAAAAATGTTTATCTGGAAAAATAAAAGGATTCTCTAAAAAAAGTTCTTGTGCTCCATATAAATATTGTAAAAAAACAAATAAGAAAACATTTTTATTTAATCCAAATAATCCAAAAAAAAGTTTTGATGTTTATATAGATAAAAACCCAAAAGATACAATTAATATCAAATACACCACTGTTAAAGATGTTATTAACACAATACAAAAATTAGAAAAACTATATAAAACTAATAAATATACACATAAACGAATATGGCAAGTTGCTATGATTATGAAAGTAAGATTAGAAGTATTTAAAAAATATAAAAAAAAATACCCAAATGCAAAAAATGTAATAGAAAGATATAATTTATCTAATAGATATTTTAAATTTCTTAGTAAAAGAACAAAAACTAAAGAAAATTTAAGAAGAAAACTAATTTTTACTATTTAATATTAACATTAACATTAATATTAACATTAAACTATATTACCAATTACTTAATACATATTACCTAATACATATTACCTAATACCTAATACCAATCACCTATTATTTAATAAGACTAATTCACATTCTTTCCGCTGGTCTTCTATTAATTTATTGTCGCGTTCATCAAAAAGTTGTCTAAATTTTTCATAAAAATCCATAATATTTAGAGTTTTGGATTGATTTTCATTTTCATCATTATGTATCATTTTAGAATAATGGGTATCTAATATAAAGTATTTACCATCCATTAGATCGTGGATAGTTTCGTCTTTACTTTTATGTACCCATTTATCATTACTAAAAACCTTTATTTTATTATCTCTTTTATTAGTGAATTGTATATTTTTATTTTCTGGTTTATTATCGTTAAAGTGGACGGCTTCTATCATCTTCGGAATCATACCGTGTGGTATTTTTAGTAAATTAGTTTTGAATATATCTGTTATATGACTCAAATCTTCTTTGCCATAACTATTTAATTTAATATTCTGTGTGTTATGTGTATTAGCCTGAATATTTACTGTGTTTGTATTACCTGCTTTATCTATAAGTTTTTCTATTTGTTTATATAATTGTTTTTTTTCTTTTTCGTGTTTTGAAACCATTACATTTATTGTATTTTTAATAGTCTCGTCCTTTACTAATGATAAGTTTACATTTTTTTTACAATAATGTAGTTCATGTCGCCGTTTATTTGGAATTGTTGTGAATCTATTTTCACAATACTGACATTCATAGATTTTATTTGAAAAAACCACTAATTTTCCGGATTTTTTGGAACTTTCTGAAATTTTTGTGCTCATTTCGTGCTCATTTGTGCTCATTTTGTGCTCATTTGTGCTCATTTTGTGCTCATTTTGTGTTTTTGATGCTAAATTGTTTATATTATTTTTATGCTTTTTTGTATTTAGGTGTCGTTTGTTATGAGACTTTATCTTTGTTGAGAAATCACATAACTTACACGTATAAATAGGCATTTATAGTATACTAATATAAAATATTTTTATATATTGTCTTTAAATATATACTTTTTTTATACTTTTTTTATACTTTTTTTATACTTTTTATACTTTTTTTATACTTTTTTATACTTTTTTTATACTTTTTTTATACTTTTTTTTTGTGTCAATAAATATAATAAACTGAAACCATAATATTTAACTATTTATAACTTTTAATAACAAAATTCCAAAAAAAACATAAAATGAGCACAAAATATGCTTTTTTTTAGAGAGAGAGAGAGCCGCAAAAAAAAGTTAGAAAAAATTACAAAATTCCCAAAAATAATATATATTAAATTATTAAATGTCCATAAGAAATAAAATGAGAAAAAAAACAAAGAAAAGAAAGCAAATGGGTGGGGTTAATCCATATAACAATATAACAACCGGTTATTATAATATCTACGGACAACCAATACAACCACAATTCAACCAAAAAATATTAGGAACCTTAAACCGACACCCATATAATAATAAAAAATATCAATATACACAATTTACAAATATACTTAAAGAAATTACAGAAACTATGGACGTCGAAGAGTCTTTTTTTAATATAAACGAATCAAAACCAACCCAAAAACCATTTTTTAGTTATAATGCAATTTTAAAAAAAAACGAAAAAAATTATAAATTAACAATAAAATATAACAGTAATAAAAAATCACTTTTTGTAGAATTTAAAAAAATAAAAAATAAGCCATATTATCCACAACAAGGAGGTTTTTTTTGGAGACGCTCCAAAAAATTTCCCAAACCAAAACCGATTCCAAATAATATATTTGATCCTTCTACATATAATAAATCCAAACATAATATTGAATATTCTACAATAAATATAGACAATGATATAAAAGATTTATTTGATAGTATTATATCATTTGTTGGTCTAGATAATAACAATTATAAATGTAATAAAAATAAAAAACAACAATGTTATATACAGAGCCAAACCAAAACATATAAAACTAAAAGGTATTACAAAATTTATTATTACGATAACAAAAAAAGAATATATGAAATTAATATTATAATAGATAAAGAACAAAAGTATTTGCGTATTACTACAGGTAAAAAAGGTAATTGGTTCTTGAGTAAGGGGAGTAGAACTTATAAACGATCTATAAAAAGAAATTAAATACAATTTATAATATTAAATACAATTTATAATATTAAATACAATTTATAATATTAAATACAATTTATAATAATAGAATAATGACTTTATCATATGATAAATACTGGACTATTATATTTGATAAAGATAATACTATACTCGGAAAAATAAATACACATAAAGAAGCTGACGCATTTTGTATTAAATATCCAGAATATTCTTGGGAATATGCTAAAAATGTATTTAATATAAATGAATTTAATATAAATGAATTTAATATAAATGAATTTAATATAAATGAATTAGACAAAAAATACGAACAAATAGATTCTATAAGTATTCATTATAAATCGACTTAGTAAAACATACTTAGTAAACCTTATAAATATTTAGTTTTTAGTTTGTGGTTTATTAAATTTATTAATTTGCGTTTAGTTGCTGATTTATTATATTTTATTTTACGAATTTTTACATAATTAATTAATTGTGATTTTGAGAATTTTTCAAAATTGTAATTTAGACTACATGGAACATTTCGAGTTCTTTTAATACCTTGTAAATTATAAACGCTATTTGTACATATCGCATAAGGTACTTTAACCCCTTTATTACGAAGTTTTGTTATACACCTACAATACCGTTCTTCGCGTTTAGTAAGTGCGAAGGATTTGCAACGATTTGTTTTTTTATTTAAAATTTTATTTTTAGGACATTTAATTTTATTACATCTGTTTGTTTTTTTATTTAATTTAGTTCCTCTTTTACATTTTACTACCATATATTATTTATATATAAATATATTTTGTTAGAAAAAATTGATTTGATAATATATCTATTAGTTTATTATTCATACTTGCTAATACTTGCTAATACATACAATGGCCCGCATTATTGATTTCGAACTGAACAATAGTCTCTCAGGATTGTGTGATATCCAGGCGAATTTAGCTTATCATAAATTTTATGAAGGAAGTGTTGGAAAAATCCAGATACAACTAATTAAAAATGATATACAAGAAGGATATAGAAATATTTTTATGAAGAAGTATGTTGATCATGAAAATCCAGGTACGTGTTCTAATCATAAGGTACTTATTAATTGGAAAAATGCGGATAAAAATCAGTGGTTAATTATTGATCCTACATACCATGCGCTTTCTATAGCATCACCTTGTTCACTAGATTTTAAGACATATATGAAAAAACTTGTAGATTTTTATTTGGAAACACCGGATTGTGTAAGAATTAGTTGGAAACTAGAATATGGAGAAAAACCAATTAATCAATGGATGCATAAAAATGGAGAAATTATTATAGAATGGTCAGAAATTATTTGTTAGAATTATCTATTATTTAGTAATATAATTTCGCAATCTTTCTTTATATTTTCTATTAATGATTTATCACTTGTATCTATTAATTCTCTGAATTTTTTATAATTTTGATGTTGATGTTCTGATAATTCTATATTATTTTGTTGTTTCTCTTGATAAGTATCAAAATGAGAATCTAACAAACCATATTTAGTATCTATCATATTACTGATTGTTTCATTTTTATCCTTATATACCCATTTATTATCTTTGAAAATTTTTAATTTATTATCACGACTATTTGTTAACATTATATTTTTATTTTCAGGTTTATTATTATTAAAATGAATATATTCTATCATTTTAGGTATCATACCATAAGGTATTTTTAACAATTGTGTTTTTATAGAATCGCTAATATGACTTATATCTTCTTGGCCATAATTATTTAATAATATTGTATTATTAATAGTTGTATTGTTTGTAGTATTTCCCACTTTATCTAATAGTAATTCTATATGTTTTTTAAGTTCATTTTTCTCTTTTTCATATTGTTCTTTCTGTTGTTTTAGTTCATTAAATAAAATAGTAGTTTTATCCATTTTTTTACAAAAATGTAATTCGTGTCTTCTTTTACTCGCAATAGTATTAAATGTTTTGCTACAATAATTACATTCATTTTTTTTTGTATTTATCGTTTTAAAATCGGTAAATTTGTGTTCATTTGTGTTCATTTTAGTGTGATTTGTGTTCATTTTGTGTTCATTTTCGGCTAAAATATACTTTTTTTCTATTTTATTACACATATTTCCTTCGTTTTTCAAATGTTTTTTTGTTTTTAGGTGTCGTACATAATGTGTTTTTATTTTTGTAGAAATGTTACAATATTTACAAATGTAAAGAGGCATAGGTTATAAATATAACAAAGAAAATAGTTTTCTTATCAAATAAAAAAAGTATATTTTTATACTAAAATATGAAAAAAAGTATATTTTTAGAAAATATACTATTTTAACAAAATGACTCCTGTTTTTTAAAGTAAAATATACTATTTATAAGAAGAATATACTTTTTTTGTGTTCATGTTCATGCCAAATTAGAGAGAGAGAGAGAGCGCTCAAAAAAAGTTAATTTTTTTTGAAAATTCCTGAAAATATAAAAATATAATAATTATATAAATGAATTTATATAATTTAAAAAAAACCAAGAAACACCCTCATAAAAGAAACCACAAGAAACACCCCCATAAAAGAACCACCAAGAAACAAACCCGTAAAAGAAAAACTAAGAGAAAACAACAAAAACAGAATATTATTGTTAAATCAAAAAAACCATTAAAAGAATTGAATCGCGAAGATGATGCATATAATCGTTTAATGCATAATATGGATGTAATGAATCATCCTTTAGCTGAAGAACCGTTTAATAATGATGCAAAACAACAACTCTATAATAATATGTACAATATATATTTAAGAAATGCGTTAGAACAGTCTAAACACAATATGGGAAATCATAAAGTGTTTGATTATAATGATTATAGACAAGTATTTAGAAAAGAACTAGAAGCAAAAAAAGAAATGGAAAAATTTGCGAATTCTATGGTTAAAAATATAGACGAATTTGAATTTCCTAAAGCTTCAACAAATAATAAAAAAATAGTAATGATAATGGCCCATTCTAGTGTATGTAGCTGGAGTAGGTTTAAACAAAAAGCAATGAATAATCCAGAAGCTAATTCGATTAGCAGAACCAAAATTTTAAACAAATATGATAATATGCAATTATTATCAACACAATCTATCGGTCGTTCTGGGTTAACTTCATTTTATTTTATATTTTTTGAATTATTACAAACAAATACAGTATTTCATAATGCTATTTTAGAATTAACAACTCAATCTGATGCGGAAAATTTAAATAAATTGTTTGAATATTTTGTTAGTATTACTAATCAAACTTTTTACCAACTAGAAAAAAAATTTATTGGTAAGTCCGTAGTTGAATTCACAAATTTTAGAATATATCCAAAAAAAACAACACATAGACACCCATTAAATAATATTATTAGTTTTTATCCACATAATAGAGTTAAAGAAGATGAAATATTTAAAAGAGTTACAGTTGGAGATAAAATTAGTTATAGTTTATTTAAAAAAAAAACTGATCTAAAAAGATTTACTACAGATAAAGATGTATTAACTTATAAATACCTAAAAAATCATGAAGTTATTGGTGTATTTGATATTACTAAATTAAATGAGTATGGATTATATGATATTAATAGTATTGTATTTGAACATTTAGATTTAATCAAAGATTGTTTTAAAGTACAAGTTATAAATGGCAAAACTCTATTAGATATAATCAAATTTTCGTTATTAATTCCAGATAAACAAACAATAACAAAATTAGAAGAGGCTTTTGCAACATTATCACCTCCAGTATTATTAGAAGATTATTTAGTTGAATTAAAATATAATTATGATATTTTTGATTTAATAACAAAAAACAAGTCTATGATGGGTGAGATTTCACTTGAAACTATAATAGAGATAGTTCACGATTTGAATATGTCTAACGATGATATCATATTAGTAGATAATACTTGTAAAGATATTACAAATGTACCGATAGAAGGAAAAAAATATGTAAATATATTAGAATCTAATGTTGTTCCAAATGATAACGATTTTGATATAAAAAAAATAATAAAAAAACATCGTAGAAAATCAAGAAGTACAAACATAAATAATGTAGAAGTAGAACCAGAAAGAAATTTCTATTTTTATGTTATTTTATTAAAAGAAGATACATATTGGGTTAGCTATGAAAAACAAATTCGCAAGAAATTAGAAGATTTATCTTTAGAGGACTTTAAAAAATTATTAGAAGATGAAATAAAAAGTATAAATACTTTGTTACCATATATGAAATCCAAATTACATAATGCAACTAGAGTAATCAAAAAAAGAGAACAATTAAAAGATTCTATTAAAACAACATATTTATTAAATAAAATAATAGAAACATATCATTTTAGGTAATTACCGGTTATTCAATAGTACTAATTCGCATTCTTTCCGTTGGTCTTCCAGTAATTTATTATCGCGTTCATCAAATAGTTGGCGAAATTTTTCATAGAAATCCAGAATATTTAATGTTTTT
>Ga0181416_1000259_pt1 | contig 13961 bp, 4 predicted proteins | sample 39SPOviralmetaG_FD_130141 | JGI IMG/M metagenome (GOLD analysis project Ga0181416, IMG submission 130141) | Marine viral communities from the oligotrophic San Pedro Time Series (SPOT) site, San Pedro Channel, CA, USA - 39 SPOT_SRF_2013-01-16 | ecosystem: Environmental > Aquatic > Marine > Strait... | reverse complement strand
CTTTGTATTGATACATAGTTAAAAGATTACGTAATTTACTCCAAATTTAAAGTCATACCACTCACGATTCCAATATTTATTATACTTACCCTCAATAAATGTACCTAAGTGCTTATTTACCTTATAACCAAATATTAAACCGCCGTTGTAATCCAACCATTGACCGTTGTTATATTTTTCATAAGAAAACTCACCGTTATCTACATGAAACGGCATTAAACTAGCCCAAGCATGCGTCCAAAACGATTTAGTATAATGGTAGTAGTCAAAGCCAATTACCACAGAGTGTAATATAGTGTTGTTAAGCTCACTTCTTTTTCTACTTGTATAATCAGCTAGCATAGTTGGTATCACAACTTCTTCCCAAACCTCCTTGCTTGTAGCAACGAGCTCTCCATCAGGAGAGAAATACTCACTAGCAGCTACATCGACATTATAGCCTTCTTGCAGTGCTAGGTAAGTGTAATGTATATTGCCATTGCTTAGCATCCACTCTGCCAAGGGATCATATCCGTACGGTTCGGATAACCTTTGAGCAAGCCCAGCATTAAAGGACAATTTGTCATTAACTTTATATCTATATCTTTCCGATGTTTCAAAGTATTTTATATCAGCAAAACCATCTTCTAGGTACTCGCCTTTTAATATATACTTGTCATCTACAAATCTTATAAAGTGATGTTGATCTAAATATTCATCACCTTGTTGTCTCTTGTAATCTACTTCAAATAAAAATTCTAATCCACGCACTTTACCTACGTTAGCACCATCAGACCAAGACTCTTCTGTGCCATCGTAAAAAGTTTGTGCTCTGTTCTCATAACCAAATCTAGCTATCTTACGTATACCTAAAGCTAGGTTATAATCGTAAGGCGTTTCTACTGTTACAGTTTCTAAACCATTAGTTACAGAAAATACATCTATGTCAGATATAGAGTTACCACCGTTGGCCGCGGCATAAAACGTAGCAAATTTAAAATACTTTTTAAAGTTTTGTGAACAACACTCTTTTGGCGCTGCGCAAGCAACTAGTGCTATACATATTATTATTATTAGTTTTTTCATAATTTTAATTAGATCTTTTAACTTTTTTTCTTTTCTTTTTTGATTTAAATTCACGCATTCTATCTTCAACTCCAAGCCCCCATCTGTCCCAACCCATAAGTAAAAATAATCTTTGCCAAGCAGCATTAGACTCGTTCATAGCTTCTTGCATGTTTTTAGCTTTGTTTAAAATTCTATCTGTAGGTGCGTTTGTACCTACTTGTATATATTTAGCAGATATATCCCAAATAGGATTATTAATGTCAGTTAAAGGCATGTCTTTGATTTTCTCTTTATTAAACTTTATAGTTCTTTGAACCTGTACAAGTTTTCTAGCTTTAGAACCTAGTGGAGGAGAAACATTTAAAACCTCTACAAGCGGGTTTGCTTCTGTCATGCTAAAGCCTTTTTCTTCTTCTTTCATTAAAGCTAAAACGTAATTTTTAATCATTGAAACAACAGCACCGTAAAGACCTGTACCCCGTAGTATTGTGTCAATCATACCATTTGCCATTCTATCGTATTTAAACTCGTTTCTTTTTCTTGCATCTTCATCGTCTTCATCGTTGTCTTCAAACAATAACGCAAACAAAGCTGTTTGTAAGCCGTAAAATATAATGTTTTGAGCAACTCCGTAATACATTATTCTAGAAAAATTAGCTATATTACTTTGCGTTAACGTATCATAGCCTGAAGATCTTCTTCTGTTTATAATATCTAAAGCAGCTTTTTTCTGAAGCCTAACGTACTGCATAGGCGTGTTACCAAAAGCAAGGATAAAATGACCTAGTAAAGAAGCTTGTTGTTGTGATATAAAATCAGGTCTAGATGACTGCTGGGTTTCTTCTGCTATTTTTCTAAAATCTTTCATAGCTTGTTCTTCAGCTTGTTTTTTAGTCATCTTTTTTCTTTTCATCAAAGAATTTACTCTGTTTCTGTAAAAAGCAGCGCCACCTAAAGCTATAGCAAAACTATCAGCCATTTTTGTAGGTAAAAATCCTTTTTCTAAAATATAAGAAATCATTGCTCCAACTCTGTTTTTAGATTTTCTTGTAGCCTCTAGCATTTCAGCAGCGTTTAAATCTTGCTTCATTCCACTACGTCTAGATTTTAAATAATCAGAGTTAAATAAATCAGAAAAATCTTTAATAAACTGAGGGAAATTAGCGTAAGCAGCTGAAAACCTAAATATATTGTTGTCAGAGTAGTTTATAAAGTTTACAAAAGATATTGTCTGTAAAAGAGCTGATCTACCGTTAAAAAACATTATTGTACTAACGCCCTTGTTTATAAAGTTAAGAGCTATGTTAGTTGTTTTATTTAAACCTCTAGGTCTACTAGATCCAAATTTCATTCTATAAAGCATGTCCTCTAAAGCACTTCTAAAGTTAGAGCCAAACGCTGCTTCAATTTTGTTTAAATTTTTCTCACTAAATATTGCATCAGCATTTTCAATAAACTCCGATAAAAACTCAGCTCTATTAACTTGTTGACTTAAATCATGCAAATCAGAAGCTATGTTGCCAACAGTCCAGTTTTCAGAAGGTTCTATATAACCTTTTTCAAGTTGAGTTATTTTACCCAAAGCTAAAGCAAAAGATTTTAAATCACCATTTTCTTCTACATATTCTGTTAGTATTTTTTGATCTTTTTCTGATATGCCTGGTATTTCAAAACCAGCATTGCTCCACAAATAAACTCTTATAGCGTCACCATTGGAATAATCTTTAAGCTTAGATTGTTTAGTTAATTTTTTAACAACAGGTTTCATGTTTTTTCTTAAAGCGTAGTACTCATTGTTAACTCTTTGTGTTGAAATATTTATTTTTTCATAAGCTAAATTAAAAGGATTTATTAAGTGCTTTTCAAAAAAAGCCCTGTGCTTTTCACCCATTTTTCCTTTGCCCATAAAGTTGTAAAGTAAACCTACAAAGTCTTCTGCTCCAGGCGGAACAAAAGGTCTAAACCTACCTTTGCCGGCACCTCTTTTACCCGCTTTAGCTTTGTTAAATTGTTTTTTAGCATCAATACCTGTAACGTCTTCTAATATCTCGTTAAACTCTATAGGAAGTGATTTGCTAAGTTTTAATTTAGCAAGTTGAACTTTTGATTTAACATCAAATTGATCTAGCATGTTTTGTACGGCTTGTACATTTTGCAAAGCATCATCAGCAAAGTAAAAATCATTATAACCTTCAGCCGCTTTTTCAGCTATCCATAGTGCTTTTGCCTCAGCTGTAGAGTTTGCTAAACCAGTTATATTTTTTAAAGGTATATTTAAACCATTTGCTTTTAAAAACGCAAATATAGCTGGGGCAGACTCTGCAGGTCTAGCGGTTAAAACAAACATGTTACTTGGCCCAAATTTGTTTTGTAGCTTTAGAGCTTTTTGAAATAAAGGAGCAACCTTACCGTCAACAACTTTGTTAAACTGTGAAAAATCAAACTTATACCCTAAACCAAGTAAGTCTTGATATGTGCTAGCATACTCTGCTGGCGTTAAAGTTCCGTTAGTTCCTTCTGGAGTAACATATTCTATTAAAGACTTGCTAGTAGCTAATGTATCGTCAAAATCTAAAACAGTAATACCTTTTGAAGCACCTAAAGACTTGGACAACTTGTAAGCTTTACCTATTATCATTCTTTCATTGTAAGTAAGGTTTTGTTTTGTTAATAGCTTACCAGCCTCTACAAAATTTTTGCCTTTAAACTCTTTTTTTGTCCCTTTGTCTTTTGGATCTAAACTGATTAAATACGCCAAGCCAGGATTACCAAAAGTAAACATGTTGAAATATCTATCACCAAACATAGGCATTGCTGATCTAAAACCTAGTTTAGTTAGCATTTTATCCATAGTGGAAGGTATAATAGCCACGTGATAACCTTCCCAAACGTTTTTATCAAGCCTACCAGTGTTTATATAACTATTAAGAACTCTCATCATCATAACAACTTGAGGTATCATATGTTCGTACTCTAATTCAGAACCTCTTTTGCCAACAGGAATTTTCATAACACCGTTTGCAATATATTTTAAATTTGCAGCTTTACGCATTATACTTTTCATACCAGAGCCCATTGTTGTAGCCATCATAGCTATATCAACAAAATCATACTTACCGTTTTTGCTATACACATCAGCAAACATATCATCAAATATTCTCTCTATCTCTTCTCTAGCTTCTTGTGCTTGACTTTCTCTACCTTTAAATTGACCGTAAGGATCTTCTAAGGCGCTTTTACTTGTCTCAGCGTAGGCTTTTTCAAATTTATATTTTTCCTCTATTTTCCCAACTGTTAAAAACTTTCCGTTTTTAGCTCTAACTTCTGCACCCTGTATTTCTTCTACAAAATTAGCCATAAAGTCTTCAACATTATCAAAAAACTGTTTTCTATTCATTGGCGCGGGGCCTTTTTTAACTGTACCGTCTTTTAGAATTTTTTCTTTACTTTTTCTGTAGTCTTTTACATAAGCGTCCCACTCTGCGCTAGGCACGTAAACTGGCACACCGTTTTTAATTACTATACTGCCGTCAGATATTTTAGAAGCACCTTGCAGCATACCTTTTAAAAATCTAACAGTTTTAGCAATAGCTTCTTCAGTTGTCATGGTGCCAGCTGCTATTTGCTTGTTGTATATATTAAGTATAGCGGTTCTATTTTTTTGTATTCTTTCTAGTATTTTAAAAGTAACACCAATGTTTTTTATTTCAGTTTTTACTTTTTTACCATTTTTAATGTGTGTTATGCTTGTAGGTAAAAGATCTTTAAGTAAAGAAAATAATGCGGTTTCTTCATCTTGATTTTTATAATAACTTTCTATAAACTGATTTAATTTTTGAGGCATTATAACTTTTCTAGCACCTGCACCTCTATGCTTTAACTCAAGAGCTTTGTATTGACCAACAACTTTTAAAACTTCTTTAGCTATAAGCTTTTTAGACTTGTCAGTTAATGTTTTGTTTTTAAACGTTTTGTCAAGACTTGCCATAATCTCACTATTTGTTGTTGCGTTTGTTTTAACAACATCTCTAGCAAACTTAGGCAGACCAGTTTCAAATATAACTTGCTGTTCTGTTGGTAAAGACTTAGAAAATCTAAATGGTGCTTTACCATCGTTTAAAGCTTGAGATATTAAGCTACTAGGATTATTTTCCACCTCAACAACAGCTTGGTTAACAAATAAAACAGCGTGCTCCATTACAACTGCTCTAATTCTAGAGCTAGTATTGTCTTCTTTCTTGTAAAGATTATCAGCAGATCCTTTTGTTTCTGTTACGCCAAACACTTCTAATATAGCTTCTTTACCAGGGTTTTTAATTTTCCTTTGTATTTTTAAATTAACTGGTCTTTTAGCCTTTGTTTTAACCTCTATTATATTTCCTTGTTCATCTTTAGTAATGTCAGGTGTTTCCAACTCTTCATAAAAAACATTTTTTGGTTCTTTTAATTTGTTTTTCTTAGTTGGTCTTTCAGTCATTAAAACATTAGTAGTACCCGTAGACTTGTTTTCGCTGTTGTACCCTTGTGGAAAATTACCAAATATAAAATTGTAATTAAATTCTATTTTTAATTGAGCATTTTTAATATCAGTTTTTGTTAAATTACCGGGCTTAGGTTTTATACCAAAAAACTTAAATACCATGTCAATTATTTCTTGAGGTATAACGCTTCTTACGTCTTTATAACTATTTAAAGAAGCTATATCAATTTTGCCTTGTTTAATTAACCCTACTATAGCTATGTGTATTTCTTTGGCTGTAACTTGGTATTTTGTTTTATCGTTAAAAGGTACAACCCAAGGATATTCGTATAATTTTATGTCTTCTCCCTTTGACTCTTCTTTCTTTTTAGTTTGAGAAGTAGACTGTTTGTCACCTTTTTCTTCACTAACCTTTATAGAGAAAAACCCAGGTATTTGTCTAGCAGCCGCAGGTATTCTTAATGGTATTAAACCAAACAAATGCGTAGTTAATTTTGCTTTTGTTGGGTTCCAAGTGTTTACCATAAAAGGAACTCCATTTTCATTTTCAACACCAATAGTAATATTGTTTATTAAATCATTTCTTAACGTATAATCTTTTTGCCCTTGATCGTTTGTTCTAATACCTGCATCGTCAGTAAGTTTTAACTTTATATGCTTTAAAGTGTACAGCTGCCACTCTAAACCTACTTGATAACCTATTATAAGTTTATCTTCTTTTTCTAGTGTATTCCAAAAGTCGGCTTGTTCTTCTACAGGTAAAGAGCTAAAACCACTTAAACCATGTATAGACTCTACGGCTTCGTCTAAAGCTCTGTTTGAGTTAGCAAAAAGCTCGTCTTTATTTTGATCTACTTTTGTTGGTAAAGACTTAGAAAATTTAAACACGTCAAATATTTCATTACCATACTTAGCAAAAGCTTTTTCAGGATCTTTTTTAAGCTCGTTTTTCATACGAGTATTTTTAGCTTTTCTTGCTTTTATTAGGTTTTTAACATCTTTAATGTGTTTTGATAAATTACCAGTTAGCTTAATTTGCTTACCGTCCATTGTCGCAACTTCTTTCAACTGTTTAGTAACAACGCCTTTTTGAAACTGATAGTCAAAGTTTTTAAGAAAAGTTATAACGTCTTGACCGTTACCAAATTTAATATTCATACCCATGTGAGCAAAAACTCTAGAAATCATGTCTCCTACTTTTCTTGCAAAAGATTGTTCTAAAGTTATATCACCAGTTCTTAAAGCGTCTAAAAACAACGTTAATTTTTCCTCAGCTTGCATTTCAGTTGGAGCTTGTAAATATAAAGCAAGTCTTTCTTGTATTTCAGAAGCCACCATCTTACCGCCTAACCTATCTAGCTCTACGCTTAAAGCGTTAGCAATTGCCTCTGCTATTTCAGGATTTTCGTCTAAAGATTTTGCTAAAACTTTGTGAAGCATTTCGTGAGCAACAGCGTTTATAGCGCCTGTTTTACTTGCTACCGTAGTGTTTATAAATACATTGCCACTACTAACACCTACAAAACCATCGGCACCAACGTGAGACTCTACACCGTTTTTTATTTCAACTAAGCTTGACTTTTCAATTTGCTTTCCTTTGTATATTACAGAAAAAGAACCATCTTGTTCTTGAGTAACAACAACGTCGTTCATATCGTAGCCTAATTCTTCCATAACTTCAAGATGAGCTACTTCTCTTACAGCATCTAAACTTTCTAATTCTTTAATAACAACCTTGCCTTTACCGTATATTTTATCGGCCATACGCTGGGCTTTTTTACGTCTTGTTTTATTATATCGGCAGCAACATCTTTTATTATTTCCCCTTTCTCACCTCTTAGTTCTGTTATTTTGTTTTTAGTTTCTTTTATTTGTTTAACATTTATTTCAGGCTCGTAACCTAATATTCTCAAAGTATCAGACAAGCTGTCTATTTGTTTGTTTAAGTCTAATACTTTATTTCTATCTCCTTCAGTAAGTTTGTTTAATATTTCTATTTCTCTTTTTGTAGCTCTTTCAGCAACTTGTTTGTCAAAATCAGCTCTGTCAAAATTTGCAATATTACCAGATTCTTTTAAAGCTCTTTCAGCCTGCATAAAGTTTATAAAGCTACCAGTAACTTTTACTTTTTTATCACCTAAAGTATTGTTTTTAATTTCTTTATCAAGCGCTGCTTTAAAATCAGCATAGCTGTCATAATCTACAAAACCTATTCTCATTACCTCAGCTCTTCTACCAGTGTATAAATTATGACCCATGCTTATACCTCCAAAAGCTACTTGAGCAATACCGGTGGTTGCTAGTAAATCTCCAACAAACTGAGTGTTCATTCCGGTCATTACTTTTTCACCCATTATAAGGTTTGATAAAGGTAGGTTTACTAATTCTTCAAATGTTTCGCCAAGAACACCATCCCATGATGCATTTTTTTGAAACTTACGGTATAAACTACTACCACCAGTTAAACCTTTTTTGTTTAAATAATAACCTAAAGAGTATCTTTTAAACCACTCTGGATTTGCAAACATCCTTTTGCTCATGTATTTCCCAAACATAGGTATTGACTGACCTAGTCTTTCTGTTGCAAACTCAGCCCAAGTTATTAGATATGCTTTTCTAAAAGCTTTAATAAAAGGATCACCGGTGTTGGGGACGAACCTTGCCCCAAAACTAACATTTCCAAACTCAGTGTCGTCATTCTTAATTCTATCTAGCAAGTTAATTAACTCATCACCATCTGAGGTGTGCATGAACCTCATTTCATCAGTCATATTGTCGATTAAATGCTTTATGTACTGTTGTGGGTTTGCTGTTGTTTGCGCTAGTGTACCTGCTAAAAATGATGTAAAATTAACACCTCTACTAACTCTTCTTTTGACAGCACCTAAACCTCCTTTTTTTACACTAGCATACTTTGCTTTTTTCAACAAGCCCTTGTTTAATCTTTTTGTTAAACCTCTTTTAACTAAAGCTCTTGTTGCGGTAAAAGTACCAGCCGTCATTATAAACTCACCAACATAAGGAACCATATCAGCAAGCATACCACCAACTCTATGACCCATAGATATATCTTTAACAGCGTTTTCATGCTGGTTCATAATAGCAAACATATCTAGTTGTACTTGCTCGGCAGCTGAAAGTTTTTCTCCTTTTAATTGTTTTTGGTTAAGAGCATATATATCTGCTGTCTCTGCAATTTGCGCCATAAACCCAAAAAAAGGTATTGTTTCTACGCTCATTTTTTTACTAAAAGATCTTCTAAGATTTTGCTGAAAGTTTCTGTCTTTTAAAATAGACTCTTTACTGTTAAGTATTTCTTTAGCAAAACCTATAGTCCAACGCAGTGCCTCCATTTCGTTAGACTCTTCTTTAGTTCTTTTTACCGTTCTAACAAGTTGCTCGTAACGCTCTTCAGCACCCATTTCTAAAGCGTTGTTTGCAAAGTCTTCCATTGCAAACGTACTTAATTGCCCTTGCTCGTCAAAAGCAATTTTTTCATAGTAATGAAGATAAAACTCATTTTGCATGTCAGTTATAACATCTGGATGCATTTTTTGTTCCATTAGTTTAGACTCAGTTTCTTTCCACAAGTTATCTAAAACGTTTCTTTTGTACTCGTTAGGCAAAACTATAAAACCAACTTTTTCTAATTCTTTATCTATCTGGCTATATGTTTCGTCACTAATAATTTTAGGTGGCATATATGTTTCTGCCCACTCTTGAAGTAGCTTGTTAAACTCTCCCTCATGCTGAGCTACAGACTTTTCTTGAGCACTTCTCATCAAATGGTTTGCAGCTTTTAAATACCATTTTTTCATTTGATTTTCAGTTAAGCCATCAAACCTACCTAAAGCTGCGTTTTGCTTAAACTCTTCGTCTAATATTCTTTGTATAATAATTTGAGCTCTACCAAGATCTTCTTCAACTTTTTCTTCTGCTTTAGACAATAGCAAAGCCTCTTTTTCTTCAAATTCTTTTTTAAATCTTTTAGAATCATTTTCTATTTTTTTAACACTGTAAGCCTGTAAGTCTGTAATATCATAGTCTATAGCTTCGTTGTTTTTTACCAAACCTTGAAGTCTAGGCCTATCTGTAAGCCCTAGTTGAAAATTTTCAAACTCAGCTTCTTTTCTAGCTAAATAACCCGTCATACCTTCTTTAGTGGCTACTTTTCTTTCTTTTTCAGTTAAGCTGTCGTAAAACTTTTGTTTTTTCAAATCAAAATTAAACATCCAAAGTCTAGCCTTAAACTTATCTATATCCTCGTTTGACATCAAGTTTGGCGCTCCTTCTACATATTTTTCATGAGTAGGCCCATATACATAGGCCTCTTGTTTTGAAGCACCACCTAGTTCTGGATCTGCATATGTAGTGTTTTTAGGATCTCCAGCGTGATGCTGCATACCGTCTATACTAATAACAGACGTACCGTCATCACCAAAAATATTTTTAGAATTATCTAAAGTTTTAACATTAACACCACCTTCCTTGTAGCCAATGCCAGCTTCTTTTTCTTTTTTCTTTATTTCACCTAAAAGTTTGCTTTGATCTTCTTCTACCGATGTTTGTATATTTTCGTCTGCAGATTCTTTTTTAGTCTGCAACCTAGTGCTTAAATCTGTTTCGTCGTACTTGTAAGTAATTCTTTTTGCGTCTGTACCGTCATTTTGGCCAAACTGCTCTTCTTCTTCTTGTTCAGTTAATAATCTATAATCGTTTGTGGAGTTTGGCGCAGGGTTGTTTTGAAAATTACTTTGGGAGTTAGACCCATCTTCTGCTTTTGGATTAGGAATGGTTATGCCGTCTATATTTGGAGCTATGTTTAAAGTTCCAGGGTTAGGTAAAATTTCATCAGCAGGATTTATGCCAGCAGCCTCTTCACCCGTTGGAACTGTATACTCAGTATTATCTTCCGTGTTTTGTTCTACCTTTATTTTTTCAACAGGCTTTTTGTCAAAATAATTACCATCATTGTCAATATTTAAATCGTAAGAGCCTTTTGGTAATGTTTTGTTTTCTTTGTTTAACTCGTACCATTCTTTTTTTGATAAAATACCTTCTTTATTTGTTATTTTGTCCCAAGCTCTCGCATAATCATCTTCGCCAGTTTCAGGGTCTATATTTCTATCTATCATGTCAAGGTTGATAGATAAGTGTTCCCCATCAACTCCAAAATAAGGATCATCAATATCACCAACGTTTCCGCGGTACTCTATATAAGCCTCGTCTATTTTTTCTTTAGGCGTCTTACTCTCAGCCTTATACTTGTTGTTTCTTTTGTTATAATCTTCGTCAGACTCGTTATCGTACCTTATTAAATTACCATCAGTGCCTGGGGTAGGAAATGGCTCCTCCGCAACCACATCACTAGTGTCTGTTTGTATGTTTCTATATTGATTAGTATCGTTGTTTACAATAACCTCTCCTATTTCGTTTGTCTCAACACCGGTGTTATCATTGTTGTTTAAGTTTGTAGAGCCAGGCACTACATTTGCCTTTTGAACTCTTGGAGCTTTTTTACGCTCTTTCTCGGTGTGTTTTTCTTCATTAGATTTTTCCTCAATTTTAATCTCAGGAAGTATTCCACCATCAACAATATCATCGTCTTTAGGAACAAAAACACCTTCGTCTGAAAGATTATATGTAAACGGCTCAGACGTCTGCATTTCATTTACTTTTGGCCCTTCTTGCATTTTAGGTTTTGGTCTAACTGGGTCTGGTTGTAAAAAAGCTATATCGTCATACTTGTTTGGAGGCTTTTTACCTTTTGGGTTCATTTTTTCACTGTAAAACCCATAGTCATATCTTTGTTGAGTTTGAGTTGAAAGCAAACCTTTTTCTTGAAAAATATTAAAAGCGAAATAAGCGGAACCGTAAGGATTTTCTCCTGGATAGTTTTTTGTTATATCTTTTTGAAAAGCGTCTTGTATAGTGTCATGTTCTAGCAGCCAAAGATCGTTTCCATTTGCACCTTCTTCATTATGACGCTTTTCCCAATACTCTATGTAGGTATCAGATCCAGGTACACCAATATCTTCACCGTCTATGTATATAGGTTTTAATTTTATTTCAGCCATATATAATTTTATTTACTGTACTTGTTCGTTAGCTCCTAAAGCATTTTGAAACACTCTTTTTGTGACAGCTGGGTCTGTATCTCTTCTTATTGATTGAAACTCAACCCAGTCTCCATTGCTCCATCTTTTAATTACATAAATCTCAACACCATCGTCTTCATCGGTTGCCATTTCTATTTTAGTTGTTGCATTACCTAACATTAGCATGTCATTTGGAGTTGGATTTTCTATTGCTAAAAAATTATCAATATTTTTAACAGCATTTGATGTTACTTTTTCATTTTGACTCATTTGCCCGTAAGTTTCGGCGTTTTTACCGTGGTGGTTTTCTGCAGCAGTTAACAGTTTATTTCTAGTCCACTTTTTCAACTCTGATTCATAGGTGTAGTATTCAGAACCGTTAGATTTTAAATACTTATTAGGATCTAAATCTTTGTGCTTAGGATCTTCAGCCCATAACTCTGCTAAAGTTTTGCCATCTTGTAAAAAAACATCATCAAACAAAGCTGTTTGAAGTTGGTCTGTTGTTCCTGTTGCTGCGTTAATTATTTTTTGAGTTTTGTCCTTTGACGCTGCAAAGCCCACTCCTTTTTGCGATTGTTTTGCTAACTCATCTAGTTGATCACTATAGTCCGACCCTTGTGCGTCGTCTTTAACTCTTATGTGTTTGTCAAGGTCTTTTAGCAATATACCTTCTTCTTGCCAGTCTCTTTCAAAACCTTTACCTTTAATTTGTGCGAGTTCCTTTTCTAACAGCTCTTTATCGCTATCACTTCCCGACGCTGCAATAGCGGTTTCTATTCTTTTTATTTCTGCCTCTTTTTTCGCTGGATCTTCATCAAATTTACCTGTTAAAAATTGATCTGTATCTTTGTTAAAGTTAACAACAACTTGCCCAGCTTTGTTTCTACCTATGGTGTATTGCTTTGTCATAAGCATATCTAACATGTCTTGATCAGCACTTTTTGAATAGTTGCCAGCAAGCTTGTTTTCAGCATGCTCTTTTAACAAATTACCTAGTTGGTTTTGAACACCTATTAATTCAGCACCTTCCGTCTCAAGTTTTCTAACAAGTTTTTTATTACCGCTCGCTCTAGCCGTAGCAATTTCCGTGCCTAAACGATCAAACTCACCAGTTATCCACTCTTGACTTTCTCCAGACATAAGATCAACACCGACAGCATCAGCGTTTAAATCTTCAGCAGTTGACATTGCGTCTTCATTTAACTTTACTTTGAAGTCATTATAACCTTTCATTACGTTACCAAACTGTTTTGTTATCTCACCACCAACGTCAAAATTTTGTTGGTCAACGTACATTTGGTTTGCTGTTAATAAATTTTTATTTGCCATATTTTATATTATTTAGGTTTGTCATCTCCAGGAAAGAGACCACTAAAAAACTTGTCTATATTACCGGCACCAACAGCTGTTCCAGCATAACCAGTAAGAGCGCTACCAACTCCACCAATTAAAGATTTTGTGGCTGCGTTTTTAGCTTGTTGAGCAGCTGCAGCTCTTTGCATTGACATACCATATAGCGTTTCTGTTCTATCCTGCTCTAATTTTTGAGTTTCTCTTTCTCCTCTAGCAAACAAAAATTGATTTTTTGCTTCTTGCCCCGCTTCAAGTTGATTCATTTTCATTTGAGCCATTGAAGCTGCCTTTTGATTAGCAGACTCTTGTAAGCCTATACTAGCAGAAGCTTCTTGTCCTTTTTTAACCTTTTGATTGTATACTGTTTGCGCTAAACCAGCCGCCCCAGAAGCTCCAGCGGAACCTCTTAACGCATCTAAAACATTAACGTCTCTTTGCGCTTGCTGTTCTGCTTTAAACTCTGCTTGTTTTAAGTTAACAGTTAAGTCTTCCATAGGATTTTCCATACTTGAATAAGGATTTGATAAATTTTGATAAGGATTACTAAAATCTAAATTCATGTATTGCTGCTTCATTTGTCTTCGCTCAGCATTAGCGGCTTTAAGCTCTTTTCTTCGTTTTTTACGACCGAACAAGCTGCCTAAAACAGATACACCTGTGCTTACTAAAAATTTTGCCGTTACCGGATCTATTACCATATTAATTTCTTTGTATTATAATTACACTTATTTTGTTTTATTTACTACTAGGACTTATTTCTGCGCCTACTGAAAATAACTCAGCCTGCGAGTTTGAATCGTTTTTCATTTCAACCTCCGCGTAGTAACCTCTAACTCCAGAGGTGTTTATCTTTGTATCTTTACCAAAGAATACATAATCACCAGCAACGGGTAATAATTCTGTTCCAGTTGTTTGTACTCCTATAGTATATGTTGTCAACTCATCTTCAGCACTAGGGTTTGTCAATGCTCCTCATTCTT
>Ga0181416_1000256_pt1 | contig 13990 bp, 35 predicted proteins | sample 39SPOviralmetaG_FD_130141 | JGI IMG/M metagenome (GOLD analysis project Ga0181416, IMG submission 130141) | Marine viral communities from the oligotrophic San Pedro Time Series (SPOT) site, San Pedro Channel, CA, USA - 39 SPOT_SRF_2013-01-16 | ecosystem: Environmental > Aquatic > Marine > Strait... | reverse complement strand
GGTAATGGTACTCCAATAAGTATATATTCATCAACAAGTTTATCGACAGGTACTTATTATCATTTATCATTTGTATATGTAAAAGAAACTTCTGCTACGATATATTTAAATGGTTCAGCCGATGGCACAACTTCTTATATTACTTCAAATCCTTTTGCACAAAATTCAGCACAAATAAGATTTGGAAGGTATCAAAGTACTAACGTTTCACTCGATGGAGAAATGGGACAAATAAAAATATTTGACAAAGCATTATCAGCATCAGAAGTATTGGCTGAATTTAATGCGACCAAAACAATTTACGGATTATAATGATAACAGATATAAGGACATATGGACTTTCAGTATTTGCATTAGTATTTAGTTCTATGCCAAAAATAAATATCTACTTACAGACAGCGGTTCTTATATTAACAATGATTTTAGTAATAATACAGATATACCAAAAAACAAAATGAATTTACCTAAAAACGGAACATTTAGATTTTTATTGCATTTTTCAGGTGCTTTACTTGTATTCTTTCTTATAGTAGGCATACTTGTATACTTAACAGAATATACAATACCTGAAGAAAATGCTAGTATTGTAAACACATTAATAGGTATGATAGCTGCCAGTGTAGCTATGATTATATCAACCATTACAGGTAGAAATCCTGATGAATTAGAAAGTGCAAAGAAAAAGATAGGTGTTTTAGAAGCTAGGGTAGATATGTTGGTATCTCAGAAAGACAGCTTAGAACATATGATAATAAAAATGCAAGAAGATTCTATAGATAAATTATCTCTTATGAGTTCTTTCTATATAGATGACTTGCGTAAAAACGTAAAGAAATGAAAAAGATAAAAGATTATGTAATATCTAATTGGAATAAATTAGACTTAAAAACAAAGATGATAACAGTAATGTTTATAGCAACGTTATTGTATATCATAACTTACTTATAAAAATGATTAAACTTAAATATTTTGAATTATCTGAATTTAACAGTCCTGACCAAGAAAATAGTGGTCTTAACATGGATCATACTTTTTTACGGATGCTGGACAGAGCAAGAGACATCGCAAGTATATCCTTTAAAATTAACTCAGGATATAGAAGCGAGGCTCACAATCTTAAGGTGGGAGGAGTGCCTAAGTCTAGCTGGAGTAGAGGAAGTTCACACTTGTATGGATTCGCTGCAGACATTGCCTGTAAAAATTCAAATAATAGAGAGATTATTGTTAGAAGCCTTATTACGGCAGGATTCACTAGACTTGGAATTGCAAATTCCTTCATTCACGTTGACAACGACCCAAACAAAGTGGATGCTCTCTGGCTGTACTAGCACCGTAGGAAGCACATTGACTAATGAAAAAGAAATTTAAAGATACAAAGGTTGGTAAATTCTTACTCGAGAAAATCCCAAATGTCGTTACCAGTCTCGCTGCTGACAGCCCTGCTGGTAATATTGTTCGTACTCTCATTGGTGGGTCAGAAATGTCTGAAGGTGATAAGCAAGTCGCACTTAAAAAGCTAGAACAAGAGATACATGAATTTGATGGCATAACAAAAAGATGGGTAGCTGATTCTGCTAGTAGTAGTTGGTTAGCTAAAAACGTCAGACCACTTACACTTGTATTTTTAACTGTAGCATTTGTTATAGGTTGGTATCTACAATTAGATGAACTATCAATTATAAAAGAATTACTTACTATTGTGTTTTTAGGTTACTTTGGATCTAGAGGTGCAGAAAAGATAATTGGTAACAAACATCATCAATAATGGCACGACAAGCTGCATTTGTATATAGAAAGAAAAATAAAGTCAAAAGACCAAATGTACACGCAAAGAGTAAATCTAGTGGATTAAAGTCTAGTAAAATATATAAGAAGAAATATAGGGGTCAAGGAAAGCGATAACAAAGGAATTATTATTGTTATTAACAATACATTGCCACATAGTACTTCATTATATATCTTTGTTGTGGATTTATCTCCTTTTGTTTTTACGTTTTTCCTATGAGAGCTTTTAATTAAGCTCTCTTTTTTTATACATTTTGTCATTTGGAATTTTTTTATATATTTGTATTATGACAGTATATGAAAAACTGGTAGACATTCAGGGGAGACTGAAAGCACCTAAAAATCAAAGGAACAACTTTGGTAGATACAACTACCGTAGTTGTGAAGATATATTGGAGGCAGTAAAACCACTGCTTACAAAACATAAATTGGTTTTGACTATCACAGATGAAATTATAAATCTAGATAACGTTAATCATGTTTATGTAAATTCCACTGCAAGAGTAACAGATGGCAAATCAGAGATTTGGGTTTCTGCACAAGCTGGTATAGATTTCAATAGAAAAGGAATGGATGTATCACAATCTTTTGGCAGTAGTTCTAGTTATGCTAGAAAGTATGCACTTAATGGTTTATTCTTAATTGATGATACCAAAGATGCTGATGCTACAAATACACACGATAAAACTATGCCTAAGACTATATCGGCTTTACCTGAGTTAAAAGTAGGAACTGAAGCTTATAAAAAAGTAGAGCATTGGATGAAAAAAGGATATACAATGGAAGATGTAAAAACGAAATTTAATGTAAATCCAACAGTAGAGAAACAATTACTAACTTAATAAATTTAATATGGACAACAATGAAAGAAAGTTTGTCGGAGGTGGCAAACAAAATGGTGATTACTATATAAATATATCACTAGCAAAAAGTAAAATAAAAGATCACTTTTTTGAATATAATGGTGAGGAATACATTCGTCTTACTATAGGTAAGAGGAAAGAGGTAGACCAATATGGTAAAACACATGCTGTATGGATTAACGATTATGATCCAAATAAAGCGAAAGAAGATAAAAAACCTGTAAGTGCAGGAGATCATTTACCATTTTAACAATAACGCAAAAGGGGTAAGATTATATCTTGCCCTATATGCACTTTAAATTAATATAAATAAAAACAATAAGATATGAATTCAATGAATAAAACTAAGGAGTATAAATTATTTAAATTTTATAACAATAATAGAAATATAAACAAAAGACACGTTAAGTATTTAAAAAACTCGATTGCAGAGCATGGACAATTTGCATCTATATGTGTTAGAAAAGTAGGAAAACACTATTTTATATCTGATGGACAACACAGATTTATGGCTTGTGTAGAATTAGATGTGCCTGTTAAATATATAGTAGATGATATTTACACACAAGATAGTGTGCTACACATGAATACAAAACAGAATAATTGGGCAACCGCAGATTATGTACATAGATATGCTATGGAAGGAGACGAAACTTATGTATATCTAGAACAAATGTATGCTTTTTATAATTTTTCTTGTAGTAAAATAAACGATGCTTTTAGTGCTAACACATCTAAGCCTTCAACATCTATTAAAAACAGAATATATAAGATTGATAAAAAAAGAGGTACAAAAGTTTTAGATTTAGCTACTGCTTTATTTAAAGAAACAAAAGACAGTATATTTTTAGAAAGTAAAATGATTAGAGTTATAAGAGATGTCATTAGAAATAATCCTAAACGTTTTAATGATAAATTATGTTTAGAGAGAATACCTAAAAAGAAAATACGTATCTATAACAAAGAAACTGATACTTACAGAGAATTTGTAGATGCGTATAATTATCGTACTCAAAAAAATAAAATATACTAACATGACTAAAACTAAATTTGTAAATGTACAACTAAATCTAGATGACTCCTTATCGTTTAAGGAGTCGTCTGTTTTATCTTACCTATGTTCACTTGATAGAAAAGAATATTGTTTTGTGTCAAATAATCATATGTCAGATACGTTAAATATTAACCAAAGAACTCTATACAGAATATTAAATACATTAGAGGAAAAGGAGCTAATTAAAAGGGTAACTAGAAGTTCAGGATTCTATGGAAAGAATAGAAAGATTTACGTTACTCCAACTGTCAAAACGACATATCATAACAATATTATACATAAAGATAAATAAATAATATAATTATATATATAATATATATATATGCAATCATTTTTAGATTTAGGTATAAGTGTAAATCACAATAAGGATCAACAAAAGTTAAGATGTCCTAATTGTATGAGGTTAGGTAAACAAAATTATAAGGATACTTGTTTATCTGTAAATTCAATACAAGGACTTTTTTATTGCCATAAATGTGGCTGGAAAGGAAAAATAAAAGATAATATAGAAATAATGCCAATAACAAAAACATACAAGAAACCATCTAAATCCAATATGATATCCCTTACAGATAAGGGTAAAGCATTTTTAACGGATAGAGGTATTACAGAAGAGGTTATAAAAAATAATAAGATAGTTTCTACTAGAAACGATAAAAGTATTTTATTCCCATACTTTAGAGATGGGCAAATAACAAACTACAAAACTAGAGGTATAGATGGTAAAAGCTACACACAATCTAAAGATGCTGAATCTATTATCTATAACTATGATAATTGTGTAGATCAAAAAACAATAGTTATATGTGAAGGTGAAATGGATTCTTTGTCTTGGGAAGTTGCAGGTATTGAATCTCATACGTCTGTAAACATGGGTGCACCTAATACACAAGATAGTAACATAGACAAAAAGCTAGAGTGCCTAACTAATTGTTATGATGTATTTAAAAAGGCAGAAGTAATATTTATTGCTACCGATGAAGATGAAAATGGTAGAAACCTGCAAAGAGAACTGATTCGTAGGTTTGAATCAGATAAATGCTTTTTAGTCGATTTAAAGCCATATAAAGATGCAAATGAAGTCTTAGTGCATGAAGGAGTAGAAAGTCTAAGAAATCGTCTTAAAACAGCTTCTAGACCTAAAATAGAGGGTATATTTTCTGTAGCAGATGTAGGTGAGTCTATGATAGATGGATTTCATAATGGGCAAGAAAGAGGTTCTACTACTTATGTAAGAGAGATAGATAATGCTTGGACTTGGAGAATAGGTGAGGTAAATATATGGACTGGTTATCAAAACGAAGGTAAAAGTTTATTTCTTAATCAGTTGGCGACATTAAAAGCATATCATGATGGTTGGAAGTTTGGTGTATTTTCACCTGAGAATATGCCAATGAATGATTTATTTAATGATATTATAGAGATGTATGTTGGTCAAACATCCGATCCTTTTTATAAGAAAAATCAAATGTCTATAAAAGAATATAAAGAGGCTATGGAATTTGTGAAGAAACACTTCTTTGTAATTTATCCAAGAGCAGATTTTCAATTACAATCTATATTTGAAAGAGCTAAGTTCTTAGTTAAGACTCAAGGTATACGTAGTTTAATTATAGATCCCTATAATACAGTTCAACACCGAATGAAATCAGGAGAAAGAGAAGATTTATATATATCTAGATTTATGTCTGAGTTAAAAAGGTTTGCACTTAAATATAAAGTATCGGTTCATTTAGTGGCACATCAAGTAACTCCAACTAAAGAAGATAATGGTAAATATGTAAAGCCTGATAGTAATAGAATCAAGGGTGGCGGTACGTTTGCAGACAAAGCAGACAACGTACTTTTTGTATGGAGACCTGAGAGAGCTTTGGATTATTCATCAAAGAAAGCTATCTTTGGTTCACAGAAGATCAAGAAACAGAAGTTGGTAGGAATTCCACAGGAAATAAAAGATATAGAATTTGATATTAAAAGCCAACGATTTTACTTTGGTGGAACGACACCATTTACAAAGATTGATGAACTTAGAAAAGGACATAAAGGTACTTCTGCCAATTAGAATAACAATAGGTAAAAGAAGACTTAGAAGATTTTATCTGAATCTAAACCAATATAGAAATTGGAATACCTTTGTTTCTAACGACATTAAGAAAGCATTTCAAGAGAAGGTGAGTAAAAGATTACATTTTAAATTTAATAGCGAAGTAGAAGTAGATTATACTTACTATGCACCTGATAGCAGAGTAAGAGATTTGATGAACGTAATATCAGTCGTAGATAAATTCTTTCAGGATACAATGACATCTAGTGGATGTATTGTCAGTGATGATACAAAAACTGTAAAAAAGATTACTTGTAAATACGGAGGAATAGATAGAGAAAACCCTAGAATAGAGGCTGTTATAAAACAGTATAACGAAGACTGAAAATTATGTATGTACAATTTTTTCCTATATATGGTTTATGCGTAGGCATCAATTATTGGGATACAGATATGAACGCTGAAGACGATCCACATCCGAAAGAACTTAGTAAAGAGTACATGATACAATTCTTTATAGGAATTGTAGGTGTATCTTTTCATTGGTGGTGGGGAGACTAATAGATAAACTGGCAGAAAAACATAAAGACTGGATACATATGGCAAAATCGTTTGGATGTGATGATGATGCTGCAAATGAATTGGTACAAGGTATGTACATAAGGTTAACCAAATATGTCGATAACGTAGAGAAGATAATGTATGATAAGCAGAATGTAAATACGTACTATGTATATGTAACACTACGTAATTTATTTCTATCAGGATATCATAAATTAAAAAAAGACTTATCTATAGACAATTTAAATTTAGGTGCTGATGAAACATATAAACAGGATTACGAAAATGCATTTAACAAATTAATTAGTAAAATAGAAAATATAGTAGGAAAATGGTATTGGTATGATAAAAAACTATGGGAGATACATTTTAAAGAGCAAATGTCTATGAGGACAATAGCATCTGCTACAAAAATAAGTTTAAGTTCAATATTTAATACATTAAAAAATGGCAAAGAAAAAATTAGATCAGAAGTTAGAGAAGAGTGGTACGAGTACCTTAAAAGCAAAAAAAACCAGTAAAGGTTTTGGTGATACTGTAGAAAAAGTATTTAAGGCTACTGGTATAGATAAAGTGGCTAAGTGGATACTAGGTGAAGACTGTGGATGTGAGGAAAGGAAAGAGAAGTTAAATAAAATGTTTCCTTATGTCAAACCACAATGTTTAACAGAAGATGAATATACCTATCTAGATAAACATTTTAAGGCACATAAATCACAAATAACAATAGATGAACAAGTTGCATTAATAAATATTTATGGTAGAGTATTTCCTAAAGCACCTAAAGTAGAACCTACTAGCTGTTCACCATGTTTTGTAAACAACGTGCTTAGAAAGCTTGAAGATATATATATAGAATATAATAGATAATATGGATACAATTTTAGATGAAATGACAGGATTGTCATACGTACAAAATGATACCAGTATAGTTACTTCTAAAGAAGATAGAAAGTCTATGCCAGTTTACAGTGGTGTATTAAAATACTTTCCTGATGCTATTAGAGAAATATCTAAATGTAGTTATGTGGGTAACAATCAACATAACCCTGATAAAGAATTACATTGGGATAGGTCTAAGTCAGGAGATGAATTAGATGCATTAACTAGGCATTTACTTCAAGCAGGTACATTTGATGATGATGGTATACGTCATTCAACAAAGGTGGCTTGGAGAGCTTTAGCTAATCTACAAAAGGAATTAGAAGAAACTAAAAAATAAGTTATGCCACTTAGAATGAAACCTAAAAAGTACGAAGAGAAACAAGACTTCAATAGAAGATGTATGAACAATGCTAAGATGATATCTGAATTTAATGATAGAGATCAGAGGTTTGCCGTATGTCAATCTATATGGAAAGGTACGTTTGATCCAAGTAAATAGTAATTTAAGATATAATAAGCTTGTAAACGTCCACAAGTTTTGGGTACCAATGTATAATTTAGGGGCAAGAAGGGAACCGTTAATTGGTGCTGTAAATCTTTTATCCTTCTAATATAAAATTTAATGAAAAAAGTTATGCCCTTCCTTCCCCTATGGGTAGACTGGATAGACATTTTGCCAGTGAAAAAAGATAATATATATATAGAAATTAAGTAATAAAAAGTATGCCTAGTGTACCCAAATACTTTTATATAAAATATTTTTCATAGATTTGTGTCATAAGCAAAAATATGAAAGCACTTAAGATATTACTTAGAGTACCACATTTAATTATAGCTTTTATATTATTGGTTGTATTTTGTATAGTAAAAGTATTGCTATATGTAATTTACTATTTACTAGAATATCCCTTAAATAAAATACTAAAAGGGATAGAATCAATATTGAAATATATAATCTTAAAACTATAATATGGGAGAAATAAAAAAACTATTAGAAGAAGAAGAAATACTTGGTGAAGAAGCTAGAGTAAGAATTCAATGGGAAGAAGAAGAACATTTATATGAATCACAAAAAGAAAAGAAATGAGAAACGTAATTACAAATCATATCTTTGAACACTACAGAAAGAAAAAAAAGAAAATAGAAAAAGCTACTACCTTCTTAAGAAAAAACAATTATGTAGTTTACGAAAAGAATAATAGAAAAATTTACTTAAATCAGAAAAAATAGATGATAGTTACTTTAGATGGAGAACTTTGGAGAGAGGAAGAATTGGAAACCAATATGTATGATGATGAGTTTTACTATGGTTATATGGGGAAGAATTCTCTCTCTTCTTCATCTATAAAAGTATTATCTAATAAACCAAATAACTATTACAGGTATGTCAATTCAACAGGTGGTAGTGATACTAAATTCGATTTTGGTAGTTTGTTTCACTGGTATTTATTAGAGCCTGATGTATTTGAAGATAAGGTGTTTGTAGATGTATCTAGAAGATCAGGTAAAGTTTGGCAAGAAGCAGAAGAAAAACATGGCAAAGTATATTTAATGTCAGATCGTTATAAGGTGCAACAAATAGCGGAGCAGTTTTTAACTTGTCCAAAAGTAGAACATATTTTAGAACATAGTGAAAAAGAAGTACCAACAGTTGGTATGATAAATGGTTATTGTTTTAGAGCTAAAGCTGATATTCTTGGTGATGGTTATATAGTAGACTTGAAAACCTGTAGGAATTTAAAAGGGTTTAAATGGGATGCTAGAGATTACGGATATGCAGCTCAAGTATATATCTATACAGAATTGTTCAACATAGATTATACAAACTGGACATTTATAGCAGTAGATAGAAATACTGGTGATTTTGGTTTCTACACTATAAGTGAAGATTTTTATTTAAGTGGTAAACAAATTGTAATGGATGGCATAGAAAACTATAAGTTAATTGAGAAAGGTCAAACAGAATTTGAACCCACATATATAGAAGAAGTATTATGATAGAATCTTTAACAGTAAGTCGAAAAGAATGTTACGATGATATAATTATGTCATTGATACAAGGTTTACTTGTGAAAGATGATATCAATGTAATAATACAACACTATGAAGATTTAGAACAATATGAATGTTGTCAAGGTATACTTGATGCATATAATGATTATAGAAAAACAAGGAAATGAATTATAGAAAACTTTATGAAAGTTATTCAGGTAAACCTATACCTAAAGATTATGATGTACACCATATAGATGCAAATAGAGAAAATAATGAAGAAAATAATTTAATAGCATTACCAAAAGATTTTCATTCTGCATTACACAATTATGTGGGTTTATTGCCAAAAGAATCAATAGTGAAACTTTTAAATATGTATAACAACAAAAATAAAAATTTATCACAATCTGCAATTGGTTATTGGATTAATAATAATTTAGATAATGTTGGTGTAGATTATATTACTAAGAAAAAATGCAAAACATATTTACAAAACTTAAAATTGAGTAAATACAATTACTACCACAAAGAAAATGATTTAGAAAATTACTACTATTAAAATGAAACATAGAATAATTAGAAATAAAGTAGAAGAAGAATTAAATATAGATTTAGAAAACATATGCAGAAGAAGAGAATATGTTTATGCTAGAGCTTTGTATTTTGGATTGTGTAAAGAACTAACAAAAGATAGTTTAGATTTTATTGGTAGTACACTAGATAAAAACCACGCAACAGTTTTACACAACATAAATAATATATTTAATAATTTTATGATATATGGTGAAAAGAAATATTTAAAAGCATACCATAAAATAAAAAGTGAATGTTCACAAATGAAAGATAATACTTGGTGGACAAACAAAAAGTATTACGTTGAAGATCTGATAAGAGAAAACGTAAGAATGAAAAGGGAATTAGAAAAACAAAATTAATATGGGAACAATGTTTTATTTAGTAGGTGCTATACTTATAGCATTTATTTATATTATTGAGGTATGTCAGAAATAAAAAAACAAGATGGCAGAAAAAACAATGGTGCTGTAAAAGGTGTCAGCAGAGGACAAGGTAGACCTAGAAAGATTATCACAGATAATATGACTGGTCTGATTGACTTTGCCATTAGAAAGAACTTTGGTAGTGCAGAGAAAATGTGGATGCATATTGCCAAAGAAGCTAAAGCTGGTAATCCTAAGATGTGGGATTATCTTATGAATTATAGATATGGTAAACCAAAAGAAATGCAACAGATAGATGTTAATACAAAAGTTAATATTCCTGTTATAGATTTTGCTAGACCTAAAACAATAGATGTAACACCTGAAAATGAAAGAATCGATTCTAATACAAATGAAAAAAAAGATTGAGGACTTAGAGAAAAAAGTTCACCTTCTTTATCACTTACCAATAATTAAAAAAGACATCAACCATCTTATAAAAGAGAATGCAAAAGCTGAATCTAAATCCAAAGTATCAAAGTCTGTTTCAGACAAAGGATAGATACGTAGTAATTACTGGTGGTAGAGGATCAGGTAAATCATTCGCTGTAACGGTATTTTTAGCACTTCTAACGTACGAAAAAGATAATAGAATACTATTTACTAGGTACACCATGACTTCGGCTTCTATGTCGATTATTCCTGAGTTTGTAGAAAAGCTTAATTTAATGGGAGTAATAGAAAACTTTGAGGTAACCAAGTATGAAATAAAAAATAAGGTTACTGGTTCTTCTATATATTTTAGTGGCATAAAAACTGCAAGTGGTGATCAGACTGCTAAACTTAAATCTATTAGTGGAGTAAATACTTTTGTACTTGATGAAGCAGAAGAGCTTATGGAAGAAGATAACTTTGATAAGATAGATTATAGTATTAGATCTAAAGTATCTGCTAACAGAGTTTTACTTATACTTAATCCCACTACAAAAGAACATTGGGTATATCAGAGATTCTTTCAGAACAGAGGTATTGCTGACGGATTCAATGGATCTAAAAATGGTGTAAGTTATATTCATACTACTTACTTAGATAACCAAGAACATTTATCAGAGTCTTTTGTAAAGCAGGTAGAAGAAATGAAAGTAAGAAGGCCACAGAAATACGAACACCAAATCATGGGTGGTTGGTTACAGAAAGCTGAGGGAGTTGTATTTGAAGATTGGCAGATTGGACAATTCAATAGGGAGATACCAATAAGTTGTTTTGGATTGGATATTGGATTCGCTAGAGATGAATCTGTGCTTACAGAAGTTGCAGTAGATAAAGCTAGAAAAGTTATTTGGGTTAAGGAACACTTTTACAAAAAAGGGTTAGTTACTTCAAATATATATGACTTATGTTTAAGATATGCAGGAAAGAGACTTATTGTTGTAGACTCCAGCGAACCTCGTCTAATTGCAGAGCTGAATTCAAGAGGGCTGAATTGCACTGCCACTGTGAAGAAGAAGGGCAGTATTGTAACAGGGATTGCTTTGATGCAAGATTACAACATCAATCTAGATGGAGAAAACCTTGTCAAAGAATTCAACAACTATGTTTGGGATATCAGGGGTGTCAAGCCGAGAGATGCTTACAATCATGGTGTGGATGCGATGAGGTATGCTGTTGAGTATTTACTTCTGCGTAGCAATCCAAAAGGTACTTACGTTATAAGATAGTTTATATGATGCGTAAACAATATTATGATTTCAAGTATGGTGACTTTGTTGAGAAACATTTTGCCACTTGTATGAAAGACAGATCTAATTCTGTAACAAAATCTAATAGGCATGAAAATATGCACAAACATATTGATTTCTATATTAACGATAAAGGAGTAGATGTAAAGGGTGGTAGACATCTAGATACAATTTGGTTAGAGCTTACTAACGTACAAGGTAAAGATGGATGGCTAAAAGGTAAAGCAGACTACATATGTTTTTATGTACATGAATTAGAATCATTTTGTGTATATAACAGAACTGATCTTCTGAATTTAGTAGGGGGTGTTACAGAAACCACTACTAATAAAAAGGACTATTGGAAAATATATACTAGATCTAAATGGGGTAGAAAAGATGAGATAGTAAAAGTATCTTACGATGACATCAAACACTTAGAAATACAACAGATTCATTACCCTGATGCATCAAAAGATGCTTATGAATTTAATAGCTATGAATCTAATACCCTATGAATTCAATAGGCAAAATTTTGTATATATGAATTTAATACCTATATTAGCACCTACTTCAATTATGTTATTTCATAATTTGATTTGGTTATATAATTAGTTAACAAGAAACCCTTTGATACTTTCAGAGGGTTTTTTAATTTCTGCAAATATATATAAAAAATAATTTAAATAAAATTTGTCAGTTGCAAAATAATTATTACATTTGTACTATTAACTAATTAAATAATAAAATTATGAAAGCAAGTACAATAAAAAAATTCTTATCTAGAATAGAAGAAGAATTAAAATACAACAATAGAACTTTAGATGATGTAGATGTTAACTTTAGATTCTGTGATGATTCTGATGTTCATCAGATGAGATATGTAGAAGAAGATCTATTTGACTCTAAAACCAACAATATAGTAGAGAGTATAATTTTTAGAATTAACTAATTAAATAATAAAATTATGAAAACAAATACTACATTACATCAATTTAAAAGGGAGACCTCGTATGAGGTTATAAAAACTAAATTAAGCACACTAGTTGCGTTTGCCAAACTGATACCAGAAAGGGATATGCCAATGGATGCAAGGACAAATTTGCAAGATTTAATTCTAGAACGTATTTCTACAATACAGGATGAATTAAATTTTTTACAAACAGATGAGCTAAAAAAACAATAACTATGAATAGTATGGTAGATAGTGAGCCTAATTGGCTAGATGAACGTTACAAAGATGAAGATCTTGACCCCACATACGCATCAACTTGTTGTGATGCACATCCTCTTGGAGAAGTAGATATAGATAAGGATGGAGTAATATTAGGACGTTGCATTTCGTGTAAAGAAGGTGCAGAATTTTACGAAGAAGATTACGAATAACTAATTAAAATAAATAACTATGAAAAAAAATAAATACGCTGAATGGCACTTTGATAAGTTAGCAACTCAATGTTGTTACCTGCCTGAATATCAAAGAAAACAAATAATATCAATCTTAGTAGCATCTATGCTTACTGAGAAGTCTGATAAAGATGCAAAAAAAACTTATGATAATATACACAAGGAATTTATAAAACATAATCTATGAAACAAGATAAATTTATATGGCTACGATTCAAAGCAAAGGATCTGAGCAAACTTAAGAAAGATTCAAAAGTTAGAAAGGTGGTCGAAGAAATGAACGAAAAGATATTCAAAGTGAAAACATGAATGTGAATTTAATAGGGGTGTGAATTTAATACCCCTATGAATTTAATACCCCCCTTTGTGAATTCAATAGGGGGTTTTTTTGTGCCATAATTCCAAAAGTACTTTTTTAGACTAATTAATATTTTATTGGCTTTTATTTTGTCATATGGAAAATATGTATTAAGTTTGTCCTAACTAATTTAAAATAATAACTAACTAAAAATTATAATTATGAAACTTACATTAAACGAAATAAACACACTTTTCAACGTTCTTTATATAATATCACCTTTATTTATATACTTAACCTATATAGTAATAAGAGATTTTATCAAAGTATTTATTAAGGATATAAAAGAAATATTTTAACTAATTACTAACTAAATACAAATAACTATGAAACTAAATATAGAAACAAAAAGTAAATTATCTAATTCATATAAGTTTAGACT
>Ga0181416_1000251_pt1 | contig 14186 bp, 7 predicted proteins | sample 39SPOviralmetaG_FD_130141 | JGI IMG/M metagenome (GOLD analysis project Ga0181416, IMG submission 130141) | Marine viral communities from the oligotrophic San Pedro Time Series (SPOT) site, San Pedro Channel, CA, USA - 39 SPOT_SRF_2013-01-16 | ecosystem: Environmental > Aquatic > Marine > Strait... | reverse complement strand
TCACCTGTATGACCTTGAATTCCTTGATCACCTTTTTCACCTGTATGACCTTGAATTCCTTGATCACCTTTTTCACCTGTATGACCTTGAATTCCTTGTAATCCTGTAGAACCTTGAGGTCCGCGTTCACCCCCTTTGATATCCACTATAACAATACTAGTATCAGTTGTTACATAAGCTGCATCACCATTTGATATTCCAGACACTCTAGAAATTGAAATAACTGTACGTATTCTATCATTTGCATTTAATTCAAGTATAGTATGTCCGGTACTACTTTGTTTTAAACTTTTTGCTCTTTTACTGGTTGCGCTTACATTTGTATTACCTACATCAACCCAAGTATTTGTTCCTGCAGCTGACTTTTGCAATTTAACGTGACTTACTGTATCATCATTATCTTTTGTTCTGATAGTTGTGATGTATGTGATTTGAGCTGTGATTTCTGAATCAACAGTTATCACACCACTATTGAGAGAATATACACCAGCACCACTATCATGGTCTACTTTATTGTATAAGATTGTTGTGTATGAAGTAGGTGTTTCATCATTTGGTACATTAATTTTCATTTCTCCATTATATTGGGAATTACCGTCATTTATTTGCTCTGGCTCTTCATTCACTTCTAGACTAACTCTATATGCTGTCGATGTAGAACCAGGATCACCCTTAATCCCTCGAGGACCAGTTTCTCCCTGTGGACCGGCAACTCCCTGAGGTCCTGTATGACCTAAATCACCATGTCCTCCTTTTTCACCCTGTAAACCAGTTGGACCTTGAATACCTTGTAAACCAGTTGGACCTTGAATACCTTGTAAACCAGTTGGACCATCTTGTCCATCTATACCATCTATTGTTTCTGTTAACATATCAAATACAAAGTTCCATCTATTTTGATAACCTGTTTGTCCATTATAATTACCCAAATAAACAAAAACTGAACCATTATCTTCACTTTGTGTATCAGCTGTTACAAAAGCATGTTTATAAATATTTGTATAATAGTCATTTTGGTCTATTAATAACTCATTCTTTGAAGAATAATATTTAAAAATATTTAATAATTCACTATTCGCACCTCGTGGTCCAGTAACACCAGTTAAACCGGTTGTTCCTTGTTCACCGGTATGACCAAGAATACCTTGTGGTCCAGTATGACCAATTTCACCTTTTTCGCCAGTTATACCTTGAATACCTTGTGGTCCAGTGTGACCTTGTATACCTTGTTGACCGGTATGACCGATTTCACCCTTTTCACCCGTATGACCTTGAATACCTTGTTCGCCCTTTTCACCTGTAGGACCTTGAATACCTTGTTCGCCCTTTTCACCTGTAGGACCTTGAATACCTTGTTCGCCCTTTTCACCTGTAGGACCTTGAATACCTTGTATACCTTGTTCACCAGTATGACCTTGAATACCTTGTGATCCAGTGTGACCGATTTCACCTTTTTCGCCAGTAATACCTTGAATACCTTGTTCACCAGTATGACCTTGAATACCTTGTTCACCAGTATGACCTTGAATACCTTGTTCACCAGTATGACCTTGAATACCTTGTTCACCTTGTAATCCAGTATGACCTTGAATACCTGGTTGACCTTGAATTGGTTCTGGAGATAAATCAAATAAATATTTCCATTGACTATTATTACCAGTAGAACCATTATTATTACCTAAATAAACATATAATTTACCATGTTCACTTTGACCGGTTTGTCCAGAAACATAAGCATGTTCATTTATATGTGTATCTGCAATACCTGTTGCTCCTAATAAATCTGAATCATTACTATAATAACCGAAAACAGTAAACATTTTACCATCAGCACCAGTAGAACCTTGAATACCTCGAGGTCCAGTATGTCCGATTTCTCCTTTTTCACCAGTAGGACCAGCAATTGTAGAATCTGCTCCCTTTTCACCAGTAGGACCAGCAATTGTAGAATCTGCTCCCTTTTCACCAGTAGGACCTTGAATACCTTTTGCACCAGTAGGTCCAATATCACCTTTTACACCAGTAGGTCCATCAGACCCAGAACCACCACCTCCTCCACCTATTATTGCACTTGCAGGAATAGAATTGTCTGGAACAGTAACATTTCCATTTACTACAATATTTTTTGTATTAATTGTATCATCAACAGTTAAAGATTGGTTTATATTACTACTTTCTACTATAGTAACTGAACTATTAAACGTTGATGGTTTTTCAAAAGTTGAATTCCCGGTAAATGTTGAACGACCTTCACATGTAAACACAGTAGCTGTTTCGTCTTGTGCTGTAAGACTATCAGGTTCAATGTATAACCCTTTTCCAAATACATTTAATTGTGCTTCTGCAGGTAACATTCTAATTTTATTTGCACTTATGTCTAAAAACGAATTTGATAATGCATCTAATTGTTCTATTCTAGCAGTTTTTATAGTTTTTCCAACATTAATTTCACCTTTTCGTAATGCATCCGCAGATTGTGTTATTAATGTATGACCAATAACAAGCTTATTATTAGGAGCACCAAATGCAGTTCCTGCATCAGTATTAGTAGTATTACCAATACGAACATTCCCATCTATATCTATGTTATTATAACTAACATCTGAATTAGAAGACATAATATATAAAATATTCTTATATATTATTTTTTTAAAAAATTATATTATGATGTACGAGGATATTTCCAATAAATATCAGAATTATAATTATCATTAGGATTTACTGTAGTATTACCTATTTTATTTAATGGTGTATAATAAAATCCATCTGATAATTTAATAAATATTTTTATACCTATACTTCCAGAATTTATATAACCAATAAATAATTGTCCTTCATTAATATTAGTATCATTCACGTAATTACTAGGTAAAGGAGGAATAGTATTCGTTGAATTTGTGTATGAATATGTAAAATCAATAGAAGTACTGTTAGTTACACTTTCTAATACATCCAAATAAACAATTCTATATTTATTTACATTATTCCAATCATTTTCAGAACTCGGCGTGTGATTAGCTGGGTCCCATGTTGTTGAAGGTACTCGGATATATAAATATTTATTGGTTCCGTTCATAGTACCTACATATAATTGACCAACTGGTTGGTCTGATGTACTTGATAGATCCATAATAGAAGCTAATCCACTAACATAATTACTCGGCATTTCTGCAACAGTAGTAGTCTCTGTATTATTAACTGCAAATCCAGTTATTGCAGAAGGTGATGATGTTGGATTTTTGTAATAATAAATTGAATTACTGGTATTATTGTGGTCAGGTAATTTAATTATAAATTTATCTGTATTATTTGATCGTTCAAAATATGATTGTCCATTAACCATAGAAGTACTATAATCACTTGGTATATAAGTTACCGAACTAATACCTGGATAACTAACCGCTGCGGCTTCAATTGTAATAGTAATAGTTACAGTACTTGTATCAGTGCTATTTGTTGCCGTAATAGTATATCCTGTAGCTCCTAATGTTCCAGAGGCCGTACCTGTTATATTACCAGTACTTGTATTAAATGTTAAACCATTATTAATTGCTGGATTAATCGACCAACTTGCAACAGCTCCACCACTATTACTGGAAGTTATACTTACTGAATCACCATCAGTGAATGTAAATGGATCACCAGAATAACTAATACTTGGCGCAACTACAGCAGCTTCAATAGTAATTTTAATAGTTGCTGTATTTGTACCAGTGCTATTTGTTGCTGTAATAGTATAATCAGTTTCTGTTAATGTTCCAGATGCAGTACCTGTTATATTACCGTTATTCGCATCTAAAGATAATCCATTAGTTAATGCTGGACTAATTGACCAAGTTGCAGCACCACCGCTATTACTTGACGTTATATTTACTGAATCACCGTCAGTGATTGTAAATGGACTACCCGAATAACTAATAATTGGTGCATTAGGACCCCAAGTATCATCAATTGTAATTGATTTACTACCCATGGGATTAATTTCAGTATAATACCACTCATAATCATTATTATCTATTTTTTGTAATTTAGACATATAATATTGTTTATAACCAGAACCGTCTATATTTGCATAAGCTGCGAATAATTTATCTTGATGATCTGTACTTGAGCTATTATAAATAGATGTAGTCATATATGTAATTGTACTTGCACCTCCACCAATGTCTCCACTAATAGCAGCGGCTGGAATAGAATTATCAGGAGCACTTATTGAACCTGTAAATGTAGGACTAGAAAACATTGTTGATTTACTTTCATTAGTAACATTATTTAATCCAATATCTGATTTTAATTCAGCAGTTGTTCTACCTTCAATACCACTACTAGTAAAACGTGCATATTTATCATCAGCAGCACTTGAACCGTCAATTTGGACAGCATTTGTATCTGCAATACCAAAAGTAAGATTATCTTGTTTTCCATCTATTTGATTTTGAATATTACTTGTAACGTTATTTAAATAACCAAATTCAGTATTAGAAACTAAACTTGATGCTAATGCAACAACACCATAATGACCCATATAATTGTGATTTACACATTGATAAAATAATTTTGTGGGTGTATTATCGTCAACAATAATTTCTGTATATGCACCTACATTACCGGCAGTACCAATAGTTGTTACATTTATAGTATAGGGATTAATTTTATCAGCATCTAAGTAAAAAAGTAAAGTATGAGTTGAATTAGAACTATCACTTTGTTCAAACGTATAAGTATATCCAGATTTAAATTCGATAACAGGAGATTCAATACCATTTAACAAATATCCTTTAGAAGAACCAGAACTATGATAAGGATGAATAATGGTTTTATCAACTACAGTTACATGAACCTTTTGTTTGTATGTTAAATCAATTTGTTTTTGAATGTTACTAGTAACACCGCTCAAATGTCCTAATTCAGTAGTTGTAACACTATTTATTGTTCCATCGAAATTTACATTTCCTTTTACATAAATGTCTTCATTAAAAGAAGCATCTCCTTCAATAAATAAACGATTATTTAAAGATAAATCTTCAGCTACAATTAGTGTATAATTGGTGGTTTCAGTATTAATAATAAATTCTTGATTAAATTTATCGGCTTTTAAGTTACCAATAATATGGACATCACCGTTAAAAGATGTATCTCCATTTACAAATAAATTATTATTAAAAGATACGTCGCCGTGAATTAAGGTTAAATCACCAGAAATATCCAAATTATGTAAATATTTATTACCAGCACCATCATCAGTTAAACCAATGGTATCAATAGATTGTGCGTTTTCATCAGTTACTTGTAATTTTCCACCGGTCATAGCAATAGAACCAGCATCAGCACCCGCATCAGTTTGAAAATTAATAGTGTTTTGATCAACAAATAGATTTTTTGTATAAACGTTTGCGAATTTGTTGCTCGCATTACCTAAGTTTATTGTACTTGTTGTTGGTAAAATATCATCACTAATTGAAGTAACACCGTTAATAGAAAGTGTTTTTGATAAAGTAGTATTTCCAGCAATAACAGTATCTCCGCTTGCAGATGCAACTGTAAATTTGTTTGTAGCAACATCAAAATCATTTGATACATGTAATTTACTATTCATAGATGCATCATTTGATACAAAAAGTGTTTTTAGAGAAGTATTACCATCAATTTCTAAAGAAGAAGTTGGATTAGCCACATTTATACCTAATTTAGAATTATTTAAATAAAGAGTTTTGTTATTAATAGTAAAATTACCATTAAAGTTTACATCTGAATTTGGGTCAACAAATCCTGTAGGACCTTGAGTACCATTTGGACCGGTTGGACCTTGAGAACCAGCAGTTCCTTGACCAACATAAGAAACAAATTGGTATGCACTATTAAATCCAACTCCTCCATTACCAGTATATCTATAAATAGCCCCTTGAAAGTTTTCATTTCCATAATATAAGACATAATCGCCGATATCAAGATTATGTTGATCAGGGGCCGGTAATAACGCAGGGTCACTTACTGAAAAATATGCCTTATAAATGAATAATTCACTTGGTGGTCCAGTAACGCCTTGATTACCCCGTGGACCAGTAGCTCCCTTTAATCCATCTACGCCATCTAAACCTTTTTCACCGGTGGGACCAATTTGTCCAGGTGACCCAGGTGGACCAGCAACTGTTGATTCAGGACCAACAGGACCGGTTGGTCCAATTGCACCATCTGCGCCTACATTACCATCTGAACCATCTGCACCTGATGGACCAGTTGCGCCATCTTTTCCATTAATAACAATTGGCGTAACATCTAATAAAAATTGCCATTGGAACATATGTCCAATATTACCAGCACCATCACCCTTATTTATATATATACTACTCGCAGTACCCGCGTCATTGAGTGCAACCAGAGCATGTTTTCCACTAGTCCAAAATGTTGCATCATTTATTAAATCAGCAACAGTATCATAATAGACAACAATATCAAAAATATCTGCTTGGTCACCTTTATCGCCTTTATCACCAGTAGGACCCATTGGGCCACCATAAGGACCGGTTGGACCACGAAGACCAACACCGACAGGACCAGTTGAACCAATTGGACCTATTGGACCTGGAACAGTTGAATTGGCGCCTACAGGTCCAGTAGGACCCATTGCGCCATCATTACCATTAATACCATTAATACCTGAAGGGCCAGTAGAACCTATTGCACCATCTGCACCATTAATACCATCAGAACCCGCAGGGCCGGTTGGTCCATCTGCGCCATTTCCAACTGAACCAGAAGATCCAGTAAGTCCTAATATGCGTGTTAATTCAGTTTCATTTAATTCTGCATTACCTATTTTTAAATAACCAGTATTGGCTATAGATAGATTTACAATAGGAATTTTACTCATTATATATTAAATAAATATTATTTAATTTATAATAAAACCAACTAAATATATTAAGAATATTACATAATAACAATTGTAAACGATGATGTATACGTTCCAAAAAAGTAAATATACATTTGAGAAATTTTATTAGTTAATGTATTTAATTGAACAGATGTATTATTATTAAGATTCCATCCAGAATTACTTGATAATGTTATATCAATATCAAAAAAGTAAGTATACAAATAATTCATTTTTGTATTTAAATAAACGTCACTTAACGCATAGTCACCGTCTTGACGAATGTCTTGATTAAAAAAATAATAATATAATTCAATAACATCCGAATTTTGTTGAGTTAACAAAGTATTACCTGAATTGTCTAATAACGCATATAATTGTGTTATTTGATTACGTAACGAATTTAATTCAGTAATATTATTAGTAACATTAATCAAATAAATACTAGGGGCAGTAAATATTCCAGAAATGTATTGAATTTTATTTACTGTAATATTTCCAGAGCATTTATCATAATCATAAATAAAACCTTCAAAGTAGTTATTTAGATTAGACGATGAAGAAACCGTAACAGGTAATCCAAGTGTGAATGATAAATTTTTACAAACATTAAATGTTACAGCGCCATTTAAACTTGGTGTTATTAATACTTCTTCTATCGTACTTGAAAATGTATCTTGTTTACATGTAGTTACAGTATTACATGTATTTACAGTATTGCATGTATCTACAGTATTGCATGTATTATTATTAGAACAATCGCTTTTTGTTGCACAACTAATGTAATAACTGGAACAACTAGGTGAATTTTGATAAGTATAGCAGGTATTTTGCACATTTGAAGTACAATTATTTAAATAGTTTAATTTTTTTAAAGTTGTATAATCACTACTAGACATTTTTATTATATAAAACCACCCGAAAAGAATTATATCAAATAAAAACACGTTATTTCACTAAAAATTATATAAGCCGATACTATAAATGAATGAATTAGATTTAGATATAAACAATTATACAATAAAAGATTTGGAAAAATTTTTTAGTCTTACGAAAAAAAAATATTCCGCCGATGATGTAGAATTAAAAGAATATCAATTACGTGAACAATTATTAAATAGTGGTCATGTTGATAAACATTTTAAAACCGATTTGGTCCATTTTTTAACAAAAGCCAAAGAATACATTATTTATGTTAAATGTTCACCGGACAAAAAACCAACAAGTATACCTAAAAACTATAAATTGGATAAATTAGAATATGAACAACCACCCGAAAATAGTTTGTCCAGAAAAAATGATATAATACAACATGAACAGAAGAATTTTATTTATACTGCACCAGCAACATTTTTACCTGGTAAAGTAAATCAAATTGATACTCGTATCATTACTAAATGTTTAAATATTGATTCCAAGTTTCGAAGAGATGTACATACAACAGATAGTTCAGATTTTTTAATTCATATGCCTAGTAAATTTCATAAAGTGGTATCTATGGAATTATCTGCAATAGAGCTCCCATTGTCGTATTTTGGTATTTCTGGTTTAAATCATAACAATTTTATTTACATAAAAATTTATTTTATTGATAAAAATGGTTCTCAAGACCTATTAAATTGTGAAAATATCTTTCATATACCAGACGGTCAATATTCAGTAAATGATTTAATTGATATAATTAATTTAATGTTTCAACGTGAACCTAACGTTTTTTCATGTATGTGTTTAAAATTGGAATACGATGAAAATAATAAGGGTAGTCAAAAAGTATGTATTTATGCGAATTCAACCAGTCAATATGATATAAAAGAATTTGTGTTGGATTTTTCAAAAAGCGAATTGGGTGAAGTTGATAATAAAGAAATTTATAGTAAGATTGGTTGGAATTTAGGGTTTAAAAAACATATTTATTGTGGAAAAACTATTTATTTTAGCGACACTAAAATAGAAGCCACTCATAAATATATGTATTTAGCCGTTGATGATTTTAATAACAGTTCAAATGATTTATTTGTAAGTGTTTTTGAAGAATCTATATTACAATCAGATATATTAGCACGTATCTCTTTAAAAGGAACATTGTTAAATAGTGTTACTGAAAATAATTATCAAATAATATCGGAACCCCGTAAATATTTTGGTCCAGTTGATATTCAGCGAATACGAGTACGTTTATTAGATGAATTTGGTCGTACAATACCTATGCATTCATTGAACTATTCATTTTGTCTAACATTGAAAATATTATATGATCAATAATATATATGCCTTATAAAATTAGAAAAGTAAATAAAAGGAGATGTTATTCTGTAAAAAATTTGAAAAAAAAGAAGACATTTTCAAAATGCACAACTAGAAAAAATGCTCAAAAACAGATTCGGTTATTACGTGCTTTGCAATTTAATAAGAATTTTAAACCAAATGAACGTCGCAGAACAAGTAAAGGTGGAACAAAACCAAATAAAAACAAAACTGTTAAAATAAAAATGGATAAAAAAACGATTGCTGAAGAGAAAAAACAAGAAATTGAAAAAACCCGACCTTTACATTTTCAAGAATATGAAGATTGGTATGAAACGATAGCTGAAGAAGAATTAAATAGTCAATTACCGTACATGCGTTATTTAGAAAATTATAACGAATAAATAATATGTAAAATTTATAATTTATATATTATTACATCAATATTTTTAGCTTTTCTTCAACTCTAGTCATAATATTTTTTAGTTTAATTTCTTCTGTTACTCGTAATAATTCTACATTTTCATACCATAAACATTTGTTTTCATTATCAAACCATCTCCAATCGGACCCATTTCCTAGTAATAACCAGGTATTCACTCCCATTGCACCAGCTAAATGAACAATAGAACTATCAATTGTAATTACTAAATCAATATTATGTAAAATAGCAATAGTATCTTCAAACGCCTTTTCTTTATCTATATCAAAAAAATGGATTTTATCTTTAAAAGTGCATTTATTAATATCATTTTGTATTTCTTCTTGTTTATGTAAACAAATTAAATCAATATTCATATTACTAATCGTTTTAAACGATGTTAATGGTATATTTTTTTCAATAAAAGACTCCAATAAACCTTTATAAAAAAATCCAATTTTTAATTTTTTTAATTTTTTCAGTTTATCTTTCCAATAATGGTTCTTTTCTGAGTTTATTTTTATATAATTTACAGGACATTGTGGTATAGAAGTTAATTTCAATATATTAGGAATAGACATTATATACAATTTATAATCAAAAATAGGTAAATTTAATTTTTCAACAATCTCTATATTGTCGTACGTGTGTAAAAAATGACTAACTATATCTTTACAAAAATAGGTTATTTTCATAGAAGGATATTTTTTTGCTAATTCAATTACAAATCTATAATATAATATATTATCACCGATACCCTGTTCGTATAATATTAATAAATGATTACATGGTTCTCTACCTGACCAATCGTTAATATTAGGAACTTCTACTCGCTGAATTTCTTTAGTCTGTGGATTAACATCATTATCTAACAATCGTGCTTCATAATATTGAAATCCTACAATAAAATCTTTTTTGGTCAAATAAGGAAAACTTAATTGATAATATGTTTTTAATTTATCTTTATTTTCAATCATATTATAATATTTAATTGAATTATCGTATTGTTTCATATAAAAATATAAATTACCTAACATATTACAAACAGTATCATTTTTTAATAATTCATATGATTTATTTAAATAGGGTAAAGCATAGGAATATTTTTTTAAATTAATATAACATGTAGCGATATTACTGTAAAGGTCAGGTAATTTTGTTGTAAATTTTAAAACAATTAAACAATATTTTAAAGCAGTTGTATATTTGCTTAACCCGAAATAACACATACCTATTTCATGTAAAATATAAGGGTCAACATGATGTTCTGTATATTTTAAAAAATATTTTAATGTATTATTTATATCATTATTTTTTTTACATAATTCACCAAGTTCTCGTAGTTTTAATATATTATTTGGTTCTTTCAATAAATCACATTCTTTTTTTTTAATAATGTTCTCGATTTCCATTATGAATATTCTGTATAACTTTTTATATCCATTAAATCACTATGAAATTTTAGACTAATCTTATTTTTTACTATATTTCTACGGTCATTATTTTTATAAACCGATCTAGCTAATTCAATAAATGAATTATCAAAACATTTGTCTTGTTCTTTTTCTCGTATTTTGTCTTCAACGTTCCAGAGAATTAAATTAATTTTTTTTAATTCAATTATTATAGTTTCTTCTAGTGGAAATTTTTCTATTTCAGAAGATAATAAGTTATATTCTTTTATTAAAAAATTTCTTTTTTCAATATCTTGTATTTTATCTAATTTAATCTGTAAAATGGTATATTTATCATAAAGTTCGCCTATAGATACCGGTAATAAACAATTATTATTCATTATATTATAGTATATATGTTATTTTTTAAATGGGTGTTTTTTCAAGAAAAAAGTCAGCAGTTTTTTTTTAAAATGGACATAAAATAAATGTCCATTTTTATATTATGGAAGAAGGTTTTTATTTGAAAAAACACACTTTTGGGATTTTGCCTGAAAACGCTTTAAACATGAAAAATATATTTTTTAATTGTTACTGAACTTTTTTTATTATTTATGCGTAAAAGTATTTAGGCATTTTTTATCTTCGTATAATATACGAAGATATGACGAACGGAAAAATGCCGAAAAATGCCGAAATATATTCATGTGAAAATTGCAACTTTAAATGCAGTAAAAAAAGCAATTATCATAAACATATATTGACTGCAAAACATCAAATACGAACAAATACGAACGGAAAAATGCCGAAAAACCCCAAAGCTAAATCAGAGTATAAATGTACATGTAATAAAGTATTTAAGCATGCATCGTCTTTATGGAACCATAAACAAAAATGTGGACTTATAAAACAAGAAAATGAAACAATAATAAATCAAGATGATGATTCTATAATAAATCAGACAGATACATCAGTAATTTGTAAAGAAAATCAGGAAGATGATATAGGTTATAAAGAAATGTTTTTGGAAATGGTAAAGGAAAATCGTGAATTACATAAAACAATACATGATATGATACCGAAAATAGGTAATAATAACACAATTAACAATACAACTACTAATACTAGTAATAGTAATAATCAATTTAATATTCAATTATTTTTAAATGAGGATTGTAAAAATGCATTAAATATTACCGATTTTGTCCGTTCACTAGAAGTAAATATGAGTGATTTTATCAATACAGGTAAATTAGGTTATGTAGATGGTATCAGTCGTATATTTGTAAAGGCATTAAAGGATATGGATGTAACAGAACGACCAATCCATTGTACCGATATAAAACGAGAAACAGTATATATAAAAGACGATAATAAATGGGAAAAAGAGGATGAAGACAAAAGTAAAATGAAGAAAACAATTCGAAATATAGAAAACAAAAATTTGAAAATGTTACCAAAATGGCAAGAAGAAAATCCGGAACATGCAGATATGGAATCGCATAAATCAGATGAATTTATGAAAATGTCTATAAATGCATTGGGTGGAAATAATGATAAAGAAGTATCAGAGAAGAAAATAATGAAAAATGTATTGAAAGAGGTAATTCTTAAAAAGGAGAAGCCTGAAAAAAATAATAAATAAAATAATATACAGATATTTTAATATTAATAATAGATGGTTACGTTAAACAATGAACAAACAGAAATAATATATTATATAGAAGATGAACAAAATGTAATGGTTGATTCAGTAGCAGGGACTGGAAAAACAACAGTTATATTATCAAATGCAAAAAAGATAAAACATAAACAATTTTTGCAGATTACTTATAATAAATCATTAAAACATGAAGTAAGAGAAAAGATAGAAAAAGAAAAAATAAATAATTTACGAGTTCATACGTATCATAGTATAGCATATAATTATTATTCACGTAGTGGACATAAGGATATAGAAATTAATAGAATAGTAAGAGAAAATAAACGTCCCATAAAAGATATTGAAGATTTTAATATATTGGTAATAGATGAAGCACAAGATATGACTTATTTATATTTTCAATTAATAGTAAAATTTTTAAAAGATTATGGAAAAAAGGTGCAGTTATTAATATTAGGTGATTATATGCAAGGATTATATGAATTTAAAGGTTCAGATGCACGTTTTTTAACTTTGGCGAAAGAAATATGGATAAATTCAGGTGTATTATTAACCGATAATTTTAAATTATGTAGCATGAAGACATCATATCGTATTACAAATCAAATGTGTAAATTTATAAATAATGTAATGATAGGGGCAGAGCGTATGAAAGCAGATAGAGAAGATATGCGAGTTCAATATATACGTAATTCACGATATAATACTGAAAAAATCGTGTATTTTGAAATAGCCAAATTATTAAAAGAAGGCGTAAATCCAAATGAAATATTTGTTTTGGGTGGTTCTGTAAAAGGTGAAAGAAGTAATATACGACGATTAGAGAACATGTTGGTAGAAAATAATGTGCCTTGTCATGTTCCAATGTTAGAAAATGAGAACATAGATGAAAGAGTAACAAATGGTAAAGTAGTTTTTACAACATTACATAGTGTAAAAGGAAGGGAACGTAAATATGTCTTTCTGGTAGGTTTTGATAATAGTTATTTTCGTTTTTACGGTAGAGATTTAGACCGCGCAATATGTCCAAATACGTTATATGTAGGTTGTACCAGAGCATCTAAAGGATTATATTTATTAGAAAATGATAGCAGACCTGGAGATAGACCATTAGAATTTTTAAAAATGAATCACAGAGATATGAAAAAAGAAGAAGATTATATACATTTTCGTGGAATGCATCAAACATATTTTCAAAAAATAGATGAAAACGACAACTTACAAAGAGTTCGTATAACAGCAACAGATTTAATTAAATTTGTATCGATCACTGTTATTCAAGAAATTACTACAATATTAGATAAAATAATGATTATTGAAAATGAAGCAGAAGACCCGATAGAAATCCCAAGTATTATTCAAACCAAAGGAGGATATTATGAAGAAGTGAGTGATTTAAATGGAATAGCAATCACAAGTATGTATTATGATTACTTAAAAGAAATATGGGATGATAATAATAAAAGTATATTATTAGAATTAATAGAAGATAAGTTAGAAGAAGATGATAGACAAAGACAATTTTTAGAGAAATATATAGATGATTTACCTGAAAAAGTAGAAACGATAGAAGATTATTTATATATGGCG
>Ga0181416_1000249_pt1 | contig 14261 bp, 36 predicted proteins | sample 39SPOviralmetaG_FD_130141 | JGI IMG/M metagenome (GOLD analysis project Ga0181416, IMG submission 130141) | Marine viral communities from the oligotrophic San Pedro Time Series (SPOT) site, San Pedro Channel, CA, USA - 39 SPOT_SRF_2013-01-16 | ecosystem: Environmental > Aquatic > Marine > Strait... | reverse complement strand
GCGGCAAGGAGAAATTGCGGGCGCTCCATTTCACAATCAATGGATTGCAGTACACGAGCCCTCTGAAGATAACTTTCTGTCTGTCGAAGTGAGACCTTGAAATTTTCCGCGCAGTATCGGACGATTTGAGTTTTATTATGTCCGCGTAATAAGAGATCATAAACACGATGAACGCGCTTATCTATTTCAATATTGGTTGATTTTTTTGCGGGCTTTTTCGCCATGCTGTCACTATAGACGGCACTGATTAAATTTGAAACAAACTGAATCTTATTAAGATTAAAAGGAAGGGGATGGCATCCGCAGGATAATTGACAGCCAATAGATAAAGATGTATACTAATTAAGTCAGCTCGTCACTGACACTTTTAGAAAAAGAACCAACCGAACAACATGACCGACTCGTTTCAATTCTTATCTAAGTTGTTGGGAATGACCAACAGCACGAATGAAAATGAAAGCGCAGTTGCAAAAGCAAAACTTGAAGAGCAACTTTTAAAGCGCGGAATTACAAAAGACCAACTTGAAAAAAGAGTTGAGGAAGGGATCGAAGATCCAACATTGAAAGAGGCGATCAATTGGACATGGACAGACGAAAAAGGCCATCAGCATTTTTCAAGAGTTAAACCCCATGAACAAATTATCGTCAGCGCTTGCGTTTCTTTCTTCAATGGAAGATTAGTTATCGGGAATAGCTACAAAGGAAAATGCTTTGACATCTTCGCGACAAAAGGAAACAGAAAACAGATCGATTTGTATTCAGCCTATTTAATCGAAGCATGTGAAAGGGCATTAAAAGAAGAACGGAAAGGAGTACGCGGCGGATTCGATGCCACATTCAATTCAAGATTCAGAAAAAATTGGGCTTGGAAAATCCAAAGCAGATTGAACAAGATGAAGGAGGCAGAAGAAAAGGACGGAAGGCGCGAAGTTAAGCAAGGCAAAAAGATCAACGTCAGAGCGATTCAAGTCCGAGGCAAGAATGAAATCGAACAAACGAAAGCGCTTTCATTAAGAGATCAAAAATATCCGAAGTTGAGAAAAGGAACAGGATTCACAATTGGCGGAGCTGGAGCAAATGCAGGAAGACAGGCCGGAGCGAATACAGGATTAGGTCGTCAGGTATCAGGAAGACAAACCCGGAGGATTGCAGGAATATAAATCTTTTTAGAAGGCCTCCTTGACGGAGGTCTTTTTTAATGTATACTAATGAAGCAAGTTCGTCACTTGCAGAACCAAACCGAACCGGAGTTTATTTCCATGACTGCAACACCTTTAACCAAGATGAATAAAGCGCCACTTCTGAAGGCCGCCCAAAATCTTGAAACAAGGGTTGAACGACTTGAAGGAACAGTTCAATTTTTCTTCATTGTCTCGGCTATTTCTATCTCAGCCGCCTTTATTTTCTAAATCACCCGCCCCTCATCCGAGGGGCTTTTTATTTGCTTTTTATAAAATGGATTGTCCTAGTTGTGGTAAAAGTTCTTTTGACCACGAAAGAACTAACAACAATAAAGTTCTCGAAACAAGATCAGACGGGAAAGGCGGAGTAAGAAGACGGCGAGTCTGTCCGGCTTGCGGCTTTAGGTTTACAACATACGAAATCCATCAATATGATTTTGTTGAAGAATTGGACATAAGAAAAAACTATAGAAAACAACTTACCGAAACAGTTGAGAAGTCGAGGCAATCAATTCTGTTTGCCTTAGACAAAATTCTTTTAGAGCTTTGATTGTTTTATTGACAGCCTGCCAAACCCCGCCAAGATAAGACAGGACAAGGGAAACAAACGCTCCGAATCTGCGCGGGGCGTTTTTTTTTGCGAATTAGTTGACACCTTTTAAAGTTGTATGTATACTAAAGGAGTAAGTCACCTACACGAACCACAATGACTAAAACTTTCGAACTCACTGAAAAGGAAACAAAACTTACTCAGTGTGCAGACATCGAATGGAAATGGTTTACAGAGGAAATAGGTTACGACAATTGCGGTGGCGACCCTGCTGCTTTTTGCTTCAATCTTCAGGACGGTATCAAGGCAGGATTCACAAAGCACGAATTAGCTGGAGTGATTGGAAGCCTTGAAAAAAAGAACGTTATTGACATTGAAGAGCGTGATCAGATTCAAGGCGGAACACTTTACTGGTTAAGCAGAAGTTTTATTAACTTCATCGCTGCCAAAAACATCGAAGCCAACAAGTAAACCAAACGGCCCCGAAAAGGGGTCTTTTTTTATGTGTTGACAACTTCCTTTCTTATTTGTATACTAAAGAAGTCAACGAACCAAACGAACCAAGTGAAACACCTATTCCTTTATTTATGCGTCGCGGCGGTCTTCTATACCGCCCTTGACGGATCCTTGACAAACATGACGAAGGCAGACTGTCAGGCGGGCGTTGAAAAAGCGTGCGCGGAGCTAGTCAAATAATGACCGTCGAACGCTACGCACCCGGAACGCTCGTAAGAAAGCGCCCACCTTGTCACCCTGATTCGACAATCGGAACTGTTATCAAGCGTGAAGTATGGGAGCGCAAACGAAAAGGAAAGCTAGAACCTCAAAAAATTTCTTATTACGAAATCCTTTGGAGGGGCAAAACGAGGACCGACTGGCTACCTCAACAACGAATTAAAAAAGTCGAAGGAGTTTGAACCAATGACCCAAAAACAAGAACAAAACCAGATCAGGGCAATCAATCAAATTTGCTCATTAATTGTTGGCGGTCGCGATGCTCGCGAAACCGACATTCTGAAAGACCGACCATTACAAAGAGTTGAGAAATGTTTAGAGCTGGCTTCGCGTGAACAGGGCGAAACTGCTTCCGGTCATAACGACGACGGCGAAAAGTTTAGGAAGATTAAGCAAGTTTCAAGGAAGATTGACGCGCTAGGATCTTTACTCGTCTTGGCAAAACTTGTTGAAGAACAAATGCAAGACCGCGCAGCCATCGCGGAAAATGCTTGGTTCCATGACGAATACTTCGAACAAACTGAAAAATTCAAACTATGAGAAAAGTCGATCGCCGTCGAACCAAAAAAGAAGACCCAACACGAACCCAATCTTTTAGAGACCGAATGAACAAACCCGCAATTCTTGGCCCCGGATTATTATCTGGCGACGGAAGTTTTGAAGTGGATTTTTATCCCTATAAAAATTTAAGCGATCATTTCGTAAAGATCGTTCGCTTTCAAAATAGGACTGAATTTCGAGTTACGGTTAAGGCTCCGACGATGAGGGCAGAAGTCAAAAGAAGACTTGAACACGAAGGCTTTAAACATATTCGGGACAATAGGCACCCGATCAGTTGACAAGTTTATTTTGTGTATGTATACTAAAAGAGTCAATCACACGAACCACAATGGAAATCACAAAGCCTTCTGAAACAATCACCGGATACACATTTCAGATCTCAGCAAAGCAAAATCTTTGCGTTGTAGTTAACCAAGGCGAGTTTCCAAATTGCACCGTTACAGTCAAAACAATCGGCGGTCGTAATCTTCCATTCGGAAAAGTTTTCCACGGCGCGGACTGCTTACTTCAAGCGCTTGATTCTTACAAAAGAGCAGCGGTTAAAAAAGGAATCCGTCAAGTAATTTCCGACATAAGCTAAGGGCCAAATGGCCCTTTTTTTTTAACTATGAAACTAAAAAAAATCGACATTAACGTAACAAGCGATCTACTCAGCAGCGGCGCAATTCTTTATACCGTCGCATGGCTGCGAGAAGGCGAGCAAACGGGCAGCCTTAAGTTCTGTTATGGAACTAATCACTTTAAGGACGACGGCCTACCGCCGGACGTCCTGAACGCCGTACAAGAAAAGTTAAACCTGAACTAATGAAAAGATTTAATCCTTATCGTTTTATGAGGATCGGCGATCACGTCGTCGAAAACATTTACGAACCCGAATACTTTGAAGACGAAGAAACAGAAGAACTAGAGGACGACGATGAACAATTCTGAACGGATTACATTCGCCGAACAAAGGCGAGAAGAATTACTATTGTTAATTAAGTGTTGGTCGAAAAATAGCGAGATGCCAAGAAAGCCTGAAGGGTCGGAATTATGGAGCGAAGTTCTTCAGGTCAGCGTGACGCCGGAAATAAAAAACGAAATTGCAGAAATTGCTGTTAAGTCTGGAGAATCTCAGAGCAGCACGATCCGCAAACTTTTGGTGAAAGCTCTCGCTTTTGAACTCGAATAAGCTCATTATAAAGCCGATCACTTCTCTCAATTGCCTCGGCGGCAATTAAGAACGGATCGGCATGGCTCTCGAATAATTGAGCGCGAATTTGCAAAGCCTTAGACGTTGGCATTTCAGCCTCGGTGGTAGGGGGGGAATGTAGGAAAAATAAAAACAAAGTCTTATTGCTCCTGTTCTTAGTATACAGGCAATGGCAACAATATTTCAATTGATGTATTGACGACTTTCCGACGTGTGGCATTATGTAATCGGAATACTTCACCACTGAAACAATCTGAACCAAAATGGAAACAAAACCGATTCGAATTGATTGCAATCTAATCGACGAATGCAACCTGATTAAGCCCTCATACATGTCCAGCAATGGGTTTATCAATCACGTCATAAATGAGGGTCTTATAGCCCTTGACACACGTGCTAACTTGGGAAAGGCGACACAGACAAAGGAAGGTCAGAAAGAAGGGGAGCCTTTACCTATTAATAATAAAACTATAATTAATAATAAAAAGGTAAAAAATAAAATTTCAAAATTTCGATTCAAGCAAGAATTAATTCCTTTCTTATTAACAAAACACGCGGAACGAATTGCTTTCTTTTGGTCGGTTAAGTCAGGCGCAAAAAGTGAAGCTTCATGGAAACAACTTCACAGGGGCTTGATTGATATACAAAAGAAATATGGCGACGCTGTTGTTTCTGCTCAAATTGAATTGGCCATCGTTGGCGGTCCTCGCGGTCCTTGGTCTTCAATAACCCTTGTTAACTACGAGAAGATTAACGGCGGCGGACAAGCCACTAAGGAGGTGGCTCCGTCCGCTTTACAATCTCGGGTCTTTACAGCAGCAGGAGGATTTGAAAACTAATGGAACCCGCATTCGAACGCTCGACAATCATCCGTCTTTTAAAAGGTGGATTACAAAGGAGCAACCCCGCGAACCCTGACGTCCCACTTTGGAACATTAAAGACCTCGACCAATTAAGCCCCGGAGTCGCGGAACAAATCGCAACAGCAAACAATCACCCGACGTCGTTCCCGAATGGATATATCGGCGTTCAATTTAAAAACCTTGCTCGGGAACATTTACCCGTCGGCGAGGCTGTCGAAATTATTGACCCTAAAGACTTAGCAACATGAACCAAACAGACCTTTTCAATTATGCGACAGCTCCGCATAATCACACCGAGCCTTCAATTGATGCAGCCGAAAGCATTGTCGAGCAACTCAACGGAATGTGCCTTGATGTTCTACATGCAGTCAAGTCAAGTCCTTTTGGCCTTACTTGTGATGAGATAGAAGGCATCCTTAACATGAAACATCAAACAGCATCAGCCCGACTTCGAGATCTGATTACATGTCAACCGCCATTCGTAGAATTTCGGAATGATCCCAAAACAGAAAAACCATTAAGAAGACCTACAAGGAGTGGTCGAACTGCCAGAGTTTATTTCGCGACTGAACAATGAACCAAACAAACCCGTTCGCAAAATGGCAACATTGCCAAACCTTAACCAGAAAACCAAACGCATGGTCAGGATTAAAACTTGACCCGCTGCCAATCTTCCGCGACGAAGCGAAGCACAAATATTGTTGGGAACCTACTGGCGAATGGTTGGCCTTTTCAACAACTCAGGCTTGCAACGACAAAAGTCCCGCAGCTATGGCGAACATCGAAAAATATCGACATATCTGGGAACCTCGCGGCGTTCATGTTCATTGGACCTTGCAACAGAAAATGTTGGGAGATCCAAAACCAGACCCCGGAGACTTCAAAGAATGGGTCGAGCCGTTAATGAATCACGATTATTGGAAAAGCTTCGAGCCGTGGGCCGTCGAATACATGCTGTGCGATCTTTCTAAATCGGTTGGCGGACAGTTGGACCTTTTGGGATATGACCACGCGGCGAATCAACTTGTTTTGATTGATTTAAAAACGCAAGGAAAAAACAAAGGCATTTATTCAACCGATGCTCAACTTGGAAGTTACGTTGACGCGCTGGCAAATCATCACGGAATCGTCGTTGATGCTTGTCGAACTGTTTGGTCCAGACCCGGCAAAACAGTTATTGGAGATATTCAAGATCCTTTGACTTGTCGACTTGCATGGTCTGAAGCGTGGGAAAAGTTCAAAGATAAGCAGGAGTTTTTCTAATGGGTTTAATTTATATCCCCGTCGTTGGCATCCCTGCGCCTCAAGGAAGTAAAAGACACGTCGGTAATGGCGTAATGATTGAAAGCAGTAAACGCGTTAAACCGTGGAGGCAGGACGTCAGAGAAGCCGCCTTGAAATTTTACGATGGGCCTCTTATTGAAGACGCTGTTGACATTACGATCATTTTTATTTTTCCTCGGCCTAAGAGCCATTACGGAACAGGCAAGAACGCGCAACGCTTAAAACCATCCGCGCCTAAATATGTAACAAGCGTTAGGAATGGCGACCTTGAGAAATTGGAGCGAAGCACTTATGACGGATTAAGCCAAAAAGCAGGCGGAACAGTTTTACAAGACGATTCGCTTGTTGTAAAAAATTCCAACGAAAAAAGATATTGCAAACGAGGCGAACACGCGGGCGCGTACATCTACATAAAAAGATTAAAGAACGTTCAACAACATTTGAAAGCCGTTTAAGTTGACGCTTTCAATTCATTAGGTATACTAAAGAAGTCCCTTGGTCTAAACAATGCCGAACCAACAGAAACCGAAAACGTTAAACGAAGCATTAATCGAATTTAAGAAAAACGCGCCGAAGTTAATCAACACGAAACCGGCGCATAATTATTCTTATTTGCCTTTAGAAATGACGCTCGACCAATTAAACCCGGTCTTGCTTGAATATGGACTTTTCGTTTCACAGCCTTTTGGAGTTACGCCACAAGGTCAGCCCACCGTTATCACAATTCTCAGGCATGTATCAGGCGAAGAAATAAAAGGAGAAATCCCTTTGTTTATTCCAATGCTTCCTGAGACAACCCCGCAGCATAAACAAATGTTCGCATGGGGCGGCGCCATTACATACGCGAGGCGTTACAGCCTTAAAAGTATTCTTGGTCTTGAATGTGACAACGACGACCCGGAAACAGAAGACAAAAAGCCACAACAAAAACATAGCTTCAGCAGCAACAAAAAAACGGGCATTAGTCGCAGCCCGTCCGGCCTGAATAAAAAAACAGAGCCACCAAAAACTTCACAGAAAAAAGAAGAAAGTATTGATCCTAAAGTTTTAGATCAAATTAAAGTTAAGCTGGCAGATCCGCATCTTTCAGCAGATAACAAAAACCACGCCAAAAAAGAATACAAGGCGAAGTTCAACATCAGCTCTGAGAATTTGGCCCCTAGCCATATTCAAACAAAAGAGCAAGGCGACTATATGTCCCAACTATTAGACCAATACCAGAGCGCATAAAATGTCACCCGAGGCAGCCGATCTTTCTGGCGAACTAATTCGCCAACAATTAAAAGAACGTAATCAGACTTACAACCGTAATATTTTTACGGTTCGAACTGATGACGAAGAGGCCCAAGCCTTGCGGAGAAAATGCGATCAACTAGGTATTAAACCAAACAAATTCATTCGTTCCCTTATCCGAAAAAACTTAAATGGCTGATTTCAACGAGTTCGTTCCCGCTTTACCTTTTACTTTAAAGTGGTCTTTAAACGATAATCCTTTTGATGATTCCGACGCGAATCCAAAACAGATGTCGATTGCTATCCCTGTAAAATCTGCGGATGCTCTTTGCGCCCATATTTACAAAATGGCAGGCGATGAAAAATATATAAAGAAAGACAAGAAGGTTTGGAATCCTGAGACAAGACAGGAAGAGGTCGGAGATGTTATTTATATCAACGCAAAAGGAAAGATCTCCTCTGACGGCGAAAGTTGTTACGGGAATATCAACCCAAGAAAGATCGAATTAGACGACCAGTTTTAATTTCTATTCAGGAATTTTTCAATCAAAGAAGAAGAGCGCTTTTCGAGGCGCTCTTTTTTTATTTCTAAATCTGTAACTTTTTCTTCTAGGTCTGCAATTTTTTCAATTGCCTTAAACATTACCTGATCTTTGACTGTGTTCTGATGTAACAAACTCACGCACATCTCCGCGACTTCTTTGTGATTTTTATTATTTAAAATTTGCCGGCTATAAACCTCAAGAAAAAAATCTTTTTCGGGCTTTGAATCAATGACAAGCCAGTCCAAAAACTCCATAAAAATTTGCTTCTTTCTTTCACTATGCTAAAAAAACAGCAAGTCGTCGAGGATCAAAAAAAAATGATAAAAAAATTTCTTGATGCTATTGGTCGCCCTTTTGTTTACAAATCCCCGACCCACGAAGAACTTTATGCACAGAGTTTGCGGCAATATCCGAATTGGTATTTACGACGAATGGCCGGAACGACGCACACCTATAACAAAGCAACGCTGATTAAATTGATATTATTGAATACAATAAACACAAAGGAAAAGGTCTAATGGAATTTACTGAAGAAATGCTTGACATTATCGAAGAGGTTAAAGGCGTTCGAAACGTCAATTATTGGGATGGAAGATGTGAGCAACGCTATAAGGCAAAACAAGAAAATTCAAAAAAACCTGACTCAACCACAACAAAAGGTTAAACTCTAATCAAACCTTCATTTTAGCTCATGGCAATTAGAGGACAGGAAGGCTCAGTGAAATTCAAAAACAGTGCGGCTACTGCTCTCGCTGTTGCTGGAGTTCAAAACTGGAGCTTTACCGAAGAAAAAGAAACCTACGAAACAACTGCTTTAGGGGCAACAGCTAAAACCTTTATCGGTGGCTTAACTTCAGGAAGTGGCTCGCTTGAAATGCTTTACGAAGCACCCGGCGCGGCTGCTGGAGCCGGCGAAATTATCGTTGAGGCTTTAACTGCTTCTGATCCTGCGGATGCAGCATTTGAGCTTTATCTAGATGGCACAAGAAAAATTACTTTCAGTGGCATCGTGACAAGTGTTGACTTTGGCGCAACAACAAACGAAGTGGAAACTTGTTCCATTAACTTCCAAGCTTCTGGCGCAATCACTAACGCGGTTACTAGCTAAAAAGTCCCTCTTGTGTAGAATTATCTTATTAAGATAATTTTTTCATGGCAACCAAGAAGATAGATCAAAGGGCGGCTGATATTTTATCGGCCGCTTTTGACATGAATAGCCGTCGTAAATATGAACTAATTATCGACGAGAAACATTTGTTGGATTTATATTTCAAGCCTATTACTCGCGCTGACCGTCTTGCCGTTCAAGGCAGGGCAGGAACAGACGAAGCCATCAAAATGTCAACTTATATGCTGATTGAGAAAGCGGAGCTGGAAGACGGAACGAAAGCTTTTTCTATTGGCGAAGTTGCAGCATTACGCCGATTACCTGAACAGATTTTAAATGAGTTAGAACTGTTTCTTTTTGGAGTTGATGAAAATGGAAACCCAACCTTTGAAGAAGCAAAAAAAGACTAACGGCGGATAACTGGCTTAACTTTGAATTAATGCTTGCAACTGAATTAGGGATGACCCTGAGCAGGTTACGACAAGAATTAACAGACGAGGAATTAGTTTATTTCGCCGCTTATTATGAACTAAAAGCAGAAAGAGAAGAAGCCGCCATGAATAAAGCGCGGCGCAAATAAAAAGCTCTCAGTATGGGGAACCTGAGAGCCTTTTACCTGTCCATCGCCTTAGACATCAGAGCCGCATCGCTGGCTCCTCTCTCAAAGTAACTATTTTTACAAAAAGAAACAAGTGCTTGCTTTTTTGCCGATCTTGCTTCTGCTTCTGTTTGCTGTCGTTCTATGGTTCGACAGTGAGAGCATTGGCATTTAATCAACTCCATTTTCGTCCAATACCTTTTCTAGTTCCTCGGCCTTTTCCGCAAGTCCTATGAAAAGCCCATGTTTCGGATGTGTCGGCAAATGACGCTGGTCCAAAATATACAGTCGCTCCATTCTTAACATCCTTTCATTTTGAACGAACCATTCCTTCGCGGACATTTTCAAAAGAGATAGAGAACTAACGATAAATCAAAAAATCAAGTTCGCCAATTACTTCTTCTTGAAGGTGAAGCGGAAAGTGTTGCAACTTCTTTTTCTAGCTTATTGATTCTTGCAAATAGCTCCCGAACGTCGCGCTCCCTGCGTTGGGTAATGTTGCTAATTGCCATAAGAACAATCGAAACAGAGGCACCTCTGGTTGCAGCAATGATTTCATTCATTTAATCTAAATAAGATTAGATTTTTATTATGACCGAAGAACTTAAAACAGACGAATCAAAAACAGAAGAGAAGAAAGGATTGATTGGAAAGCTTCAGGATATAACTCCCGATAAGGACGAGCAGGTGGCATTGATCGGTGTGGCAGTTCGTTTAGGAATAGTGGTCTGGTCAGGCTTCATACTCACATTGGCGTACGTTGATTTGCCCGGATTTCAAAAACAAAACTTCGATCCGACTTTTATCGCCAGTGTCTTCACAGGAGCCTTAAGTACATTCGGCCTTGCTACAGCTAAAGACAAAAGAGGAAATGGCGGCGGAGTAACAAAAGAAGATATGGAAGCGATGATTGCAAAAAGCAACACGCAACAAGCGGAGCAGGTTATTAGAGTTCAGACACCTTTAACCATTAACGGGGCCGAAGTCGTAACAACTCCACAGGAGAAAGTCGATCCACTTACTCAACGTCCCATCGACCCACAAACAGGAAAATTAGTATGAAAAAAGCCCTTTTAATTCTGCCTTTTCTTTTGGCAGCCACACCACTAAAAGCCGACCTTCATCATAAAATAACTTCTTCAACCCAGTTAACAGTTAACGGTGCTTACACAGATGCAAGTCGTATTGGTAGCACTTACGCAGTTTCAGGTTCCAATATAAAAGTTGCGACTGATGCCCACTTTGGCAAGTTAACGGCTGGCACTGCCACCACAGCAGCAACGCTAGATGTTGGAGCTTATGACATAAATACAGTCGGAGCTGCTTATTCGTTTTCTGAAAGTTGGAATCAAGGCGACGCCCCTGCTGCTATCGGTTCAGGAGTTGATGTTACTTCCGGAGTCGTAGCAGACATGCCGGCTTATGGAGAAACTTTAACGATGTCGGGAGGGGTTGCCGGATCATTGGCGGGCACTATTACGAGTGGCGGGGTTGTTACTTTGACCGCTGGAGGTGCTGGAACTTCGGCTGTAGGTCAAGTAATTACAGAATTAAGCGTTGACTGATGCACGTCCCTTTGTTAGTTGCTTTTATTGCTGTTATTATTGTCGCCACATTTAACTTTTTAATGTGGAAACATTACATGGACATTCATAAATAATGAAACGGATTTTCTTGTTGTTGTTTGTATTTAATGGCCCTTGTTTTGCCGGGGCTGTTATCCCAAATTTTCAACAAGGAGTCCTTCAAAATCACACCGAGACTTCCAGCGTTGTCGTGGAAAATATAAAAAGTTTTGACTTCCGTAATGGATACCAGCTAACAACAGGGGGCATGAACATTTCGCCTTCAACAAACAATGTTGCACCCACTGGACACACAACAAACACCCAAACAGTTCAGGGCGTCAATACAACAGTTACAACGCCAAGTTATACAACAAGGCCCACATATAACATCGTTGATGAGGGCGCGAGCTGGAATTATTTCGAAACGCTAGAAACTGGCGGGCTTTCTAATTTTACAGAAATAAATAGGACCACTACCATCGAAAGTATCAGCGACTCAACATCAACATTCAGCCAGTGATTAGGGGTCTTAAATATACTTTAGCGATTGCTTTTGTATTATCAAATATTTCCAACAAGGCTTACAGCAACACGGTTAACACGACGTCGAACTCCTCCGGTTCGGTTACAAATCAATCAATTCAGGTTGTGCCCTCTAGACAGTTTTCGAGTTCTGTCGGTCCTTCTATTCAATGTCAAGGAAGCACTTTGAATATTAATCCATTTGTGCAGACCACAAATTCTTATGGCGAACCCTACCAGCCAACATATAACGAACCCGTGTACGATTTGCAAACAAATGATGACGGCGCGTTAATCAATCCCGGCTCTATTCTTTACTACAAGCCCGTTAGAACAGGTCAAAAACAAAACAACATGTCGATCTCATCAGGAATAGCTATGACCTTTGCAATCCCATTAGATCGGGAACAAATAAGGCTTTGCAAATCTGCAATGAAAAGACAAGTTCAATTATATGAACATTCACTCGAATCGAAAAAACTAAATTATCACGCGTCAAGAATTAACACCTGCGCCAAGTGGAAAAAAGAAGGCGTTTTATTAACTGAAAATTCACCTTTGTTCGGTCTTTGTAAAGACGTTAATCTTGTTAATCCTCCAAACACTTTGCCCGATCACGCGCACGAAATAGAAAGCGTTACCATCCCTTTTTCAGCTTTCGATGAGCGCGATTCAAATCTTTTTGAATCATCCGCCTCTGAAGGCGGCTTAACTTTGCAGGAGGTTTTTTCAATACCTTCGCCTTCAAAGTAGTAATCAATTTTTTAACGGTAGGTTTTACAACTTTTAAAATTAGATCAGCAATTGGCTTTGCCAGTACGGAACTAATGACAGCCGTCGAGGCGATCACGCCCGTTGTTGAAACCGTCGAAACTTGAGGAAGGTACTTTTCAACTGCTGAAATATCAGAATATAAAACAACACAATTCCCTTCTTTTAATTCAAACCCTGAAACTTTTTCTTTTCCGCTTGCCGCAATATCTCCAATTCGCGGGTTGTTCTTTGTTGGATCAGGACAAGGAACTTCTTCTTCTGGAGGAACATCAACAGGCGGAACTTCTGCCGTTGGTGTAGTTGCTGTATTGGTTGGCGGTGGCTGAACATTTGGTTTCTGTGTTTCTATTATCTGAATCTTTTTCGGGTTGTATTGAATCGGTTCAAACCAAGGAATACCCGGGCACAAAATAATATTTCCTTCAGGGTCATCCGTGAAGATCTTTTTGCTAGTCGTATAATCTCGCCGGACTTCTGAACAAGGAGAATAAATATAAGGAAGCGGGACTTGTGGCGAGCCTATTATTTTAGGCGGCGTGACATCTGGAACCGTCCAAATAGTTATGGACGGAACTTCAATTTCTTTTATCTCACTCAATTAAAACTTAGGTATTGAAAACCCTGCTCTTGGCGCGGCTTTAGGAACTGCTCCACCTGTAACGCTAGGCATTGAAGGAAGCTTCATACCGTCCATTACATCTCCAATAATTTTTTGTTTCACGTTCTCAATGTTCTCAGGATTTTTTAACCAGAAGAACGAATAGGTTCCAGCTCCAGCGGTTAAGACAACGAAACCGAAAGAGACTAAACTCAAAATGTTTACTATTTTTTGCATGGTAAAAGAAGCTATTTTAAAAGCTATTACTCATACTACCCTAATCGTTTTTATGGGTTTGGTTGCTCTTCTTCCGCTTCAATCGTTACTGTTCCTGCAGGCGCAGCTTCAAGAGTCTCCTTTGCAAACTGAATCCCGCCTTTTAGTTGAAGGATCTCCGCAGTTAGTTGATTAAGAGCTGTCTCATATTGCCCTTTTTGTTGAAGCTTTTCGTTGAGAGCATCTTCCCACTTTTTGAGTAAGTCAGACATATTTAATTAAGAAGGTTTGTTAGCTACTAAGAAAGCAGTGTAGTCAGTCTTTACTTGAGAAGTCCAAGCTGCGTTACATATAGCCTGAACATCTGCATCCTCTCCAGATATATCAGTAGCTACTAGGTTGTCACTTTCATCAAGTGTTCCGGGTGTTAATACATGTCTATGAAAGGAACGAGTAAGTTCTACACCATCTTTCTTGATAATAGTTGCGTTCCTAACACCTACGTTCCATCGTTGAGTCACCTCAATCTTATCGTTCTCTTGTGATTCTGTTAATGCCATTTAAGGAAGTCCTCCGGACTAAATAGGTTTATGGCTTAGTTTAAAGACATGCTAACGGTCTTATGAGTTAAATCGTATAGGTAAGGGATAGATTTATATTTCCAACACCACAACTAATGCTTTGCTTAAATTTAATTTGTGTTCCACCTTCCCCAACATAGCAAGCGGTATAG
>Ga0181416_1000246_pt1 | contig 14335 bp, 11 predicted proteins | sample 39SPOviralmetaG_FD_130141 | JGI IMG/M metagenome (GOLD analysis project Ga0181416, IMG submission 130141) | Marine viral communities from the oligotrophic San Pedro Time Series (SPOT) site, San Pedro Channel, CA, USA - 39 SPOT_SRF_2013-01-16 | ecosystem: Environmental > Aquatic > Marine > Strait... | reverse complement strand
TGAAATCAACCCATGGAGGATCAAATGGTGGAGAACTTGTAAGTGGTGATTTTGATGGTATAGATTATAATACACCATATAATTCTGCAGCTACAGGTAATGCTTGGTCGACAGGTACTAACACTATAAACTTAAATTCTACTGCATTAGGAGTTATGAATAGTAGTGATCATTTTAATTGTGCCTTAATTCTTTCTGCTGATTATAATAACACAGAAGAACCACTAGAAGAAGATGGACAAATTCAATGTGGTATAAATTTTGGGGGCACTATTCAATTAAGTTATACAGCCCCAGCTGCTACAGGATATACACAGGATGTATTAGGAGTAGCAGTAGCTAATATAGCTAAAGTAAATGGAATAGCTATTGCAAGTATAGAAAAAATAAACACAGTAGATTAACGGTTTTTATTTTTTACATATATGTATATCCGATTAATAAAATAAATAAATTTAAACATTTAAGTTATGGCAAAAGAAACAATTCCATCACCAGAAGAAATTAAAGGAGAAGTTAAACAATTTACTCCGGAAGAACTAAATAATTTAAAAAGCTTTCAAACTAGATTAGAACAAGTACTTTCACAATTAGGTAGAGTTCATTTATCAAAAATTAAATTAAATGAACAAGAAGACTTAATAAAAGCTGAAATTAAAAAAATCGAAACTGAAGAGCAAGAATTAGCAAAAACATTATCAGATAAATACGGAAGAGGTAGTCTAGATATAGAAACAGGTGCTTTCACTCCAGTAGAATAATTTTTGTAAAAAGCTATTATATTTATTATTGATTAAGTTAAAACTTAATTACTTATTTTGGTTTGGTTTGCATTTTCTTTTCATATTTATAATGGAATCAACCAAAGACATAACTTTATAAAATAATATATAAGATGGCAGAACAAATAATTTCACCAGGGGTTTTCACAAGAGAAAATGACCTTTCATTTTTACCACAAGGAATAGGCTCAATAGGAGCAGCAATTGTTGGACCTACAGTACAGGGGCCTGCATTTGTACCAACAGTAGTAAATAGTTTCACAGAATATGAAAGAATATTTGGACCTTTAAGCTCTGAAACATTCGTCCCACAAACAGTTAGAGAATACCTAAGAAGTGCAGGTTCAGTTACTGTAACAAGAGTATTAGGAGGTGGTGGTTACACATACACAGATGGTACTAATGAAACAGTAGCATTAGCTGCTTTCCCTTCAGGTTCAACAACAGGATTATTATTAGGTGTAATTTATCCTTCTAAAAATACAAATGCTTTACCAGGTTTAGAAAAAACAATATTAACTAACTCATCAAGTGCTACAGATATGGGTGCCTCTGGTTCTATTATAACAATTACAGGTTCTTCATACATTGCATCAGGATCAACATCTGGTACATTACAATTAGAACTAACAGGTTCTGGTGTAGCTGGAACTACATTTGATGCTTCGATTGACCCATCTAGTAACAAATACTGGGCTAAATTATTAGGTGATTCTCCAAATAATAGTAAAACAGGAGTTGTAGCTTATGATGGAACTCCAGGATATGCTGAAATAAACTTTAAAACATTAACTACTTCAGTAGTATCACAATCAAATGAATTTGCTAATTATGGAATAACTCACCCTAACAGTGTAGCTGCAAATCTATTATCTGGTTCAATAATTAATGTATTAGGCCAATCAGCTAATTTAGTATATAGTGGTCTAGCAGGAGCAAGTGAAGGATATTCATATGCTTCAACACCATTTATTCAATCACAAATATCTTTAGGAAGAAAATCACTATTTAAATTCCACACAATATCTCATGGTAAAAATTTAAATAAAAAATATAAAATATCTATTGCTAATTTAAGAGAACCAGCAGACATTGATAATGAAGAACAATATTCTACATTCTCTGTAATATTAAGAAGATATAATGATATAGATAAAACACCATCTATATTAGAACAATATAATAATTGTAATCTAGATCCTGATTCACCAAATTATATCGCAAGAGTAATAGGAGACAGATTCCCAGAATATAATAGTACTTTAGATAAAGTAGAATTACTTGGAAATTATCCAAATGTTTCAAATTATATTAGAGTAGAAGTAGACCCAGCAGTTGATGCTAAATCTACATCACCTAAATTATCACCAAAAGGATTTGCAGCTGTAACTAATCCAATAAATGTTGCACAAGTATTCCCAACAGCAATATTTCCTTCAGCATCTTATGAAGGAGTACAACAAACAGGAACAGATGGAACTTATAATTCAAGAGGTTATTTAGGATGGAAAGCAGAAGACAAATCATTTGATAATAATAACTTCTTAAAACCATTACCAGCTACATCAGAAAATAATTGTGCAGGAGCATTTAGTGTAGAAGATTTTTCAGGTCATGCAAATTCAGGTTTATTTACAGGAGCTTTAAGTAATGCACTTACTACAGATGGAATATTAGGACCAACAGCAGATCAATTAAAATTCACAGTTCCTTTCCAAGGAGGTGCAGATGGTATAGCTTCTCACGTACCAATATTTACAGGAAATGAAAGTACATTACATGCAAATTATTCAGATGGATCTAATCTATATGGATTTGATTTAAGCACATCTACAACAGCTGGTACAACAGCTTATAAAAAAGCATTAACTATACTTTCAAATCAAGATGAATATGATATTAATATGTTAGCATTACCAGGTGTAATTAAATCTTTACACTCTGGTGTAACAAGTGCAGGTATTGATATGGTAGAAGAAAGAGGAGATGCATTTTATGTAATGGATTTAACAGAATATAATAGTTCAGTAAACACAGCAGTTAACGACGCAAGTGGTTTAGACACAAACTATGCTGCAGTTTACTATCCATGGGTTAAAGTATTAGACACTTCAATAAATAAACCAGTATTAGTACCACCATCAGTAATAGTGCCAGGAGCAATAGCTGCTTCAGACGCAATTGCCGCAGAATGGTTCGCACCAGCAGGTTTAAATAGAGGAGTATTAGGAAATGTAATTGAAGCTAAAACAAGATTAAACCAATCTGAAAGAGATAAATTATATGATGCTAAAATTAATCCAATAGCTACATTCCCAGCAACTGGAGTTTGTATTTGGGGTCAAAAGACATTACAAGAAAGAGCAACAGCATTAGATAGAATTAATGTTAGAAGATTATTAATTGCTCTTAAGAAATTTATTGGAAGTTCTTCTAAATTCTTAGTATTTGAACAAAATACACAAGCTACTAGAAATAGATTCTTAAATATAGTAAACCCATATTTAGAATCAGTACAACAAAGACAAGGATTATTCGCCTTTAGAGTACAAATGGATGAAAATAATAACACAGCAGCAGAAATTGATAGAAATCAATTAGTAGGTGCAATTTATTTACAACCAACTAAAACAGCTGAATTTATAATACTTGACTTTAATGTTCTTCCAACAGGTGCAACATTTGATTCATAAAAAAAGAAAAAATTTATATTTATAACGGAATAAAATAAAACAGTAAAATGGCAATATTAGATACAAACGAAACTATGTTCACATCATTTGAACCTAAACTACAAAATAGGTTCATAATGAATATTGATGGAATCCCAGCATACCTTATTAAGAAAATTTCTCGTCCAAGTATAACATTTGGAGAAGTAGTTCTTGATCACATCAACGTGAAAAGAAAATTAAAAGGAAAAGCTAATTGGGAAAATATCACATGCGATTTATATGATCCAATCACACCATCAGGTGCACAAGCAGTAATGGAATGGGTTAGATTATCACATGAATCAGTTACAGGTAGAGATGGTTATTCTGATTTCTATAAAAAAGACATTAGAATCAACACATTAGGACCAGTAGGTGATGTAGTTGAAGAATGGATCTTAAAAGGTGCTTATTGCCAAGCAGCTAATTTTGGAGATATGGATTGGACATCAGACACACCAGCAAATATTTCAATGACAATAGTAATGGACTACGCTATACTAAATTACTAAAAGTTAATTTATATAAAAGAAAAGCGCCTAATTTTGGCGCTTTCTTTATTTCACATATATGTATATCCGAACTAGTTTTAATAAATAAATAACGTTATGGCAGAAACAAAACACCAATTTCCTACAGAGGAAGTTACATTACCATCAAAAGGTTTACTTTATCCAGAATCTTCACCACTTTCTAAAGGAGTCATTACAATGAAATATATGACTGCAAGAGAAGAAGATATCTTAACCAATCAAAACTTAATAGCAAATGGAACAGTAATTGATAAATTAATAGAATCTCTTATTGTAACTCCAATTGATTATAATGATTTATTAGTGGGAGATAAAAATGCAATTTTAATTGCAGCTCGTATTTTAGGATATGGTAAAGATTATGAATTTAATTATAATGGAGAAGAAATATCTGTAGATTTAACTTCAATTGAAGATAAACCATTAGATGAATCTTTAATTAAAGAAGGTAAAAATGAATTTAATTTTACATTACCTACATCAAAAAAAGAAGTTACATTTAAATTTTTATCACATAAAGATGAAAAAGCAATAGATGCAGAATTAAAAGGTCTTAAAAAACTTAATAAAAATGCATCAGCTGAAGTATCTACTAGATTAAAATATTTAATTACATCAGTAGATAATGATTATGAAAAATCTACAATTAGAGAATTTGTTGATACTCAATTATTAGCTATAGATTCTAGAGCATTAAGAAATTATATAGCAGATATACAACCAGATACAAATTTAACTTTTAAACATGAAGTAAGCAATGGGGACTTCATTGATATAGATATTCCCATTAATCTTAACTTTTTTTGGCCTGACGCCCAAATATAGAAACCAAGTTTTTTCTCAGATACATGATCTGGTGTACCATGGCGGCGGTGGATTTATACACTCAGAGATATACAACATGCCTATCTGGATGAGAAGATTTCACATTGAAAAAATTAATGAACATGTTAAAAAACAAAATGAAGAAATAGAAAAACAAACAAAAGGATCATCACCCCCATCAAATAAACCAATGGGGCCTAATGTAAATCCATCTTCAACATACAACTTTTAAAGTAAAGACATCATCGATGTCTTTTCTTTTTTTATATTTATACTCGAATAACCTTATATTATGGCTGACGAAGAAAAAGATAAAATAAATTACGCAAGAGAAACAGTAAGAATTTTAAGAGAGCAAACTGATGCTCTTAAAGAACAACAAAAAGCAGCTGAACAAACTACTGAACAAAATAAAGCTCAACTTGGTTTATCTAGAGCTTTAGCTAGAGTAGCAGCAGAACAAGCAAAATATTCAGATGATAATTTAGATACTTTAAAATCATCAAAAGATATTGCAAAAGATCTTTTAAAAGCTGAAAAAACAAGAGATGCTTTAGCAAGTGAATTTAAAATGGCTAGTAAATCTGTACAAAAACTCCTAGCAGAACAATTAGCAGAATCAAAAAACTTAGTAAAAGAAGAAGAAAAAAGATTAGATAAAGCTAAAAAAATAGATAATTCTATGGGGCTTGTAGGTAAGTCTATAGGAATAGTAAATAAATTATTAGGTGGTTCTTTAAAAGATACAAAAGAAATTGAAGAAAATACTAGAAAAAGACTAGCTTCTTTAGAAAAAGAAAATAAGCTACTTCCAGGTTTAGGAGGTAAAATGCAAGGTTTTGGAATTCAAATACAAGAAGTAGGAAAATCTTTAATAAGTGGTTTAAATGATCCCATGACCTATTTGTTATTATTACTTGAAAATAGTACATCAGTAAATCAATTTCAAAAAGAATTAGGATTAAGTTATGGAAGTGCTATAGGACTAAGAGATGAAATGTCCCAAATAGCAATGTCTACAGGGGATGTTTTTATTACATCTGCTAAACTTCAAAAATCATTCTTTGGTATGAGTGAATCATTAGGATTCATTGCTGATTTTTCAGGACAAACCTTAGAAACAATGACTAACCTAGAACAACGACTAGGGTTAGCCACAGGTGAAGCAGCTGAAATGACTATGTTATTTAAACTTCAAGGTAATAACACTGAAGAAATAGCATCAAACACGTTTGACACATTAACTAATTCAATTAAGCTAGGTAATGTAGCTGTAACACCAAAACAAGTATTTGAAGAAATAGCAAAAACAACAGCATCTATAAAGGTATCCTTAGGAGCTAACCCAGAAGCACTTGGTAAAGCTGTTATAGCAGCAAAACAGTTAGGAGCATCTTTAGCACAAATAGACCAAATAGCAGCAAGTACATTAGATTTTGAATCATCTATATCATCTGAATTAGAAGCAGAATTACTTACAGGTAAACAACTTAATTTAGAAAGAGCAAGGTTACTAGCTTTAAATAACGATTTTGCAGGAGTAGCAGAAGAAATAACTAAACAAGGAATTGATTTTGCTAGCTTTAGTACAATGAATAGAATCCAGCAAGAAGCTATTGCATCATCTTTAGGTTTAAGTAGAGATACTTTATCAGAAATGACTCTACAACAACAAATGCAAACAATGTCCTCTGAAGAAATTAAAAATAATTTCGGAGAAGGTGCTTATCAACAATCTTTATCTTTATCTGCTTCAGAAAAATTTGCTGCATCCGTAGAAAAAGTAAAAAGCCTATTTAGTGATGTAATGGTAATATTAACTCCTGTTATAGATGGTGTTGCTTTACTAGCAGATTTAGTAGGTAAAGTAGTATCAGTATTTGGTGGTTTTACCCCTATGTTAGTAGCTGCGGTTCCTCTAATAAGAAATATGGGTTTAATTTTAAGAGCAAACGCATTATTAGGTTTTAAAGGAGCTGTAGCAGCTATATTTAGATCTTTTGCTGGTATACCTTTTGGTTTAGGTATACCATTAGCATTAGCTGCTGTAGGTAGTTTTGCTAGTTTGTTTAAAAAAGGAGACGACGTAGGATATGGTAATAATATGCTTGTTACTAAAAATAAAGGAGCAATTATGCTTAATAATAATGATAGTGTAGTAGCTGGAACTAACCTTTTAGGTGGTGGAGGCGGAGGAGCAGAAATCGACTACGACAAAATGGCTTCAGCAATGTCTAAAGCACAAGTAAACGTATCAACTAAATATGATTCATTTAGTTCAAACAGTACAACAGCAAATGGAGGAAAATATCAAAGTACAGCAAGATATGAATCTAAATTTGTTTAATTTATATGTATAATAAAACACAACAATTATGAGTTTAAAAAACAAAAAATCGTTATATGACAGACACACTAATAGTGATCTAGGAAACACAGTAGGAGGACCTAATGGTACAGGACCTAACCCTAGTGAAGGTGGTTATTTTCGTAATGATGGACAATCACAATCTCCTTTTTTAACTAAGGATGGAGGTGATTATTTAAAAGCTTTACTAACTAAGAATGTAAAAACAGGTAATATTGAAAATATGACATATCTTCCATCACCAAATCAATCAGACTTTCAAGATTTAGATGGTGTTACAGGTGGTCAAGGATATTTTCATGGAGTAGCTGATCCTGCAAGATTTCAAGGAAAACAATTAGGAGGAAAAGATTTACATGAACATTTATTAGAAAAATCATACACATATAATCATGGCCCTTCATCAGCAGTAGTTGGACCTTCACCAGGACCATCAGGATTCTCAGACTTTCAAGATTTACCTGGAGATCCTCGTACAACATCTCCATCAGGATATAAAAACCCAGACACAGGAGCAGGATTTTAATACATTAACAAATGGGATTAAAAAATTTACTATCAAATTTAGGTGGGGGTAAACCAATTAACCCCGCTACTTCACCACCATATCCATATCATAGTGATTTTGGTAATGATAAGTCTACATCTATATTTGATAATTCTACTTTTAACCAAAAATCAATTGGTTTTGAAGATGAAGAACCTTTTATAAAAGGAGGTATAAATTTAGGAGGCACAAGTACCTTAAATAGTATTACTGGTGGGTTTATAAGAGGAGGTGCATTAATGCATGCTGAACGATTAATACAAGACACAACTAGAATAGGTAAATTTTTTGTATCAACAAGAGGTATTACTTTTTTAGCAAAACAAGTAGCATTACAAAAATCCAATCCAAAAGTAAGTGAACCAGCTTTTAGTAAATCTAGTGCTAATCATAGAACATATAATTTAGGAATAAATACATTAGCCCAGGTAGTTGGACAAGGTACAGGTTTACATGTTAATAGACAAGGTATAACTCCCCTATCTAAAGAAGGTTATGCAGATGAAGAAAAATTTCTAAAAAATTCTAATAAGAATAGATTAATTAATCTTTATGAAGGTCATATAATACCTAAAAAAAGCAAAATAGGTGGGGATGGAAAAGAACCCAAAACAGGAATAGGTAAATTTTTTAAAGGGGTAAAAAAATTCTTTGCAAAACCAGGAGAACCATTATATGCATATCAAGGTGGACCAGGATCAACTTATGGTATAGGCGAAACTAAAATACAAAAATACGAAACTTCAGGAGCAACAACACTTCCAATAACAGAGGGCTATGAGACGGGTTGGGGTAGAAAATTTAGAAATTTTACCCAAGATAATGCAGTTCCTCAATTCGAATTAAATAATGATAATTTATCATCAATTTATAGATTTGGAGGATTAACAGATAATTTAAAGTTAAGTAAAGATCTTCCATTTACTTATTTAAATGATTTAGAACAATTAAATGTTAATAAAACATATATAGATAAATTTGGTTTTTCTAGAGATGATATTAAAAAACCAAAAACACCAGTTAAAACTCATGAATTTTTTAAAGATCATATTTTAAATGGTACATCTAGAGTGAAAAATTATTTAGCTACCACAGGTAGAATATTTGAAGATAATTATTTTAAAACGAGAAAAGATGGAAAATCTTATCATAGAGAAGAAAGAGTTAATTTAGGTAACCCTGGAGGTAATCCAAATAATATTAATTCAACATCAACAATAGATTTAATTAATGCCTTAGATGTTTTTAAAGCAGATGGGGATTTAAATAGTAACGCTGTAAGAGATTTAATTCGATTTAGGATTGAAGCAGTAGACCCATCAACCCCAACAAAAACAGATGTAATGGTATTTAGAGCATTTTTAGATAGCATGAATGATAATTTTACTGCTAATTACAATGAATTTAATTATAATGGTAGAGCAGAAACATTTTACACATATAATAGTTTTAATCGTGATATAAGTTTTAGTTTTAAAATAGCAGCACAATCATCTATAGAAATGAGACCATTATATAGAAAATTAAATTATTTATTATCTAATACATCACCTGAATATAATTTAACTTCAGGCAGAATGATGACTCCTTTTATGAGATTAACTATAGGTGCTTATTTTGATAGATTACCTGGTGTTATAAAAAATGTAAGTATATCTTGGCAAAAAGATTATCCTTGGGAAATAACATTAGATGCTCCTGAAGGGGGTGCAACTAGTGGATTATTTACTTTACCTCATGTATTAGATATAAATGTTACTTATCAACCAATTCACGATTTCTTACCACAAAAAGGTATAGATTCACCATTTATTGTACCACATGAAAGTAGTCCTATATCTAATAAACCTGGAAGAAAATTATGGAATAACGAACCTATAGAAAATAATCTTAATGGAGCAGTTGCAAAAATTGTTCACCCAAGTAAAGATTTACAAAGAGCTAATAAAAAGAAAATGGATACAATAACAAGTATTCCAACAATTGGAAATGATGATGCGGCTTTAGCATCTTTATTAACAAAACCTATAGATCCATATCAGGAAACACCAGAACAAATGATGGCAAGACAACAAAAACATTTAAATTATTTACAACCAGTAGACCCCCCAACATTTGAAGGAGACGTTATACCCCCCAATTTAGGAGCAGATGATTTACCACAAAATTTAGGATCATAAAATAATGGATAGATTAAATTTTATAAAAAAAGTAAAGGGAACTAATAATAAAAGAACATTTAAGTATATTAAATACCCTGAAATACCTTTATCTGTGGATGATATATATGCTACTACACTTATTGGTGATAGGTTAGATTTAATAGCAGATCAATTTTATAATGATGTGGATTTATGGTGGGTTGTTGTTACAGCTAACCCTGATGTTATTAGAAGAGATAGTTTTAATTTAAAACCTGGTTTACAAGTTAGAATCCCTTCTCCTAATAGAATCACTAATATACTAAAATCATTTGAACAATTAAATAAATAGTTATGTCTATATTTAAGGAAACTTTTAAAGATTTTGTTTTTAAACAACTTCGAATTAGAGAGGCTATTATAGACAGAGGTAATAATCCAACTAATTACCAACATAGATTTGGTAATCCCCGAATAGAAATAGAAGGTAAAGAAGGTAAATCAGAATTAAAAATAGCGGCAGGGGCTTTTTATACAAACACAGTACATAAACAATGTGTTATTAGGATGTCTTCAGGAGTAGATATAACTAATGGTGATATTTTAGAAACATCAGAAAAAAGATTTGAAAAAACACCTGAATTATTAGCAAAAACTTACATTTTAGAAGGAGGTGTATTAGATGACAAACAAAAACAAAGAGGGGGAAAATTTGGTGAAAGAAAAGGAGCATATGGTGATTCCTCTATTCGTTCAAACGCAGCAGAGGGTTTTGGTATAGTACCAATGCCTGGAATTATAGATGCTGACATTAGAACAAAAACAGCCTATGGTTCACTTCGTGAAGCAAAAGTAAATTTTGTTTGCCATAACAGACGTCAATTAGAAGTTTTAGAATTATTATATATGAGACCTGGTATGCCTGTTTTATTAGAATGGCAATGGTCACCTTTTATTAATAATAAAGGAAAAATAGATAATAATCCTTATAGTATAGGAGATGAATGGTTTGATAAGACTAAAAAAATCAGTGACTTTAACTTGTCAATAATAAAAAAGAAAGAAACATCAAGTGGTAATTATGATGGATTTGTAGGATTTTGTAAAAATTTTGAAATATCATCAAGACCAGATGGAGGATATGATTGTACTACTGAATTAATAGCAGCAGGAGAAGTATTAGAAGGTTTAAAGGCAAGAAGAGATGGTTACACTAGAGGTGCAACTGAAGAAGAAGAAGATTCATTAGATTCAACAACAGTTGAAATAGATAATATGGAACTTATTCTAGGAGGTATATTAGAATTAAGTGATTTAAATTCAGATGGGTATGAAATAGATAAAGTTATATATTATGAATCAAGTACTAGTCTTGAGGGAAAAGGAGAAATAGAAGTTTCAGATGGAGGCCCTGCTAAAACTTTAATAGAACTTATAACTGGTAAAGGAATTAATAAAGAAGAAAATGTTGTAATGAATTTTTTACAACAATACACAGATGATGATTTTTTATGGAAGGGTGAACAATTAGGAAAAAAATTTTCCTTTTGGTTTGGAGATATTACTGATGGATTAAAAAAATCAACTAAAAATAAATACCATACATATATAAGTTGGAGGGCACTATGTAATTTAATGAATAAATTAGTTTTTCCTTTACATGACCCCAGTAACAATGAAGAACCCTTAACAAGAATGATGTATACTCAACTAAATGAAGCAGGAGAAGAAATCCCTTTAAAAAGAGTACCTTATGAATTTAATTTGGATGACGTTGATGTAAGTGGAGCAGGTCTTATTCATAAAAAACAAGTAACTAAACTTTTAGATAATAGTTTTAACCCTTCAGTTTGTTTGTTTCCTAGACAAAACCAAGATGATAAAGATCAAGACAATAATAATGATATAGGATCTATAATGTTTAATGTTAAACACCTTTTAGACAGATACATGACAATGGCTTACAGTAATGATAAATTAGTTGAGGATTTTAATTTATTTGATTATTTTAAAAAAATATGGGATGATGTAAATATAGCATGTGTAGGACATCATAATTTTACACTTACTACAGAGTTAGAAAGACCAGACAGAGCAAGAATAATAGATCTTCGAGTAGATCCCCCTAATATTTTACCAAAAGATTTATTTGAATTTAAAATTCAAAGTAATAAATCTATAGTTAGAGATTTTAATTATAATACTACAATTCCTAGTAGTTTAAGTGCAACAATAGCAATAGCAGCTCAAGCTCCCTCTAGTGTTAGTGATTTAGATCAAGTTACTTTTAGAAATTTTTCTAAAGGTATAAAAAGTAGATTTGCTATAAATTCAAAATCTATAAAAAACACAAAGGATAGATATATAAAAAAAGGCACAGATTTAGAAGAGTATAATAACGATATAAATAAACTAACTGATAAATTAGAAAGATTAAAAGAATATACTAAAGCAATATATAATTCAGATAATAATTATGATGATGATGGAAATGAAATACTAGAAACAACTTTTAGTGAAGTTCAAAATTTAGCTAAATCAATAGAAGCTCTTATAATTTCTCTTTCAAGCCGAAATTCTAAAACAGGAAAAAAATGGGAACTAATACCTGCAAGAAAATCAGCAGTTATACCTTTAAAATTTAATTGTAAAATGGATGGTGTAAGTGGTATAGTTATAGGACATGTATTTAAAGTAGAAAAAAATAAACTACCAAAAGGATACCAAGCAGAAGATATAGCTTTTGTAGTAATGGGTGAGTCACAAAAAATAACATCAGGACAAGATTGGACAACTGAAATATCAGGTCAATTAATGTTATTAGATATAAAAAGAGATACATTAAGAGAAGAAAATAATGAAATTAACTTTGAATTAAATACTACTAAAATAGATAATACACGAGTAGTTAACCCACCAGTATTTGTAGAAGTTGATGGAGAATATGTTAATATAGATGATGTAATAGAAAACCCAGATTTTGAACCCTCATCTGAGGAAAGATTAGAGTTCTTTAGAGGAGATGGAAGAATATATGTAGGTGAAGCTACAAATGAAGTACAAGAAGTTGCAAAACAAGAAGCAATATATGCAGCATATGATGAATTACTTGACAGAGCAGGAACTAGTTTAGCAACAGGGGGGACTGTACCCGAAGGTCTTGTTCAAGTAGGACAAGGAGAATATAATTTTACTAATTTTACTTATACTGTAAAATTTGAATTTAAATAAAAATGGCAAGATATATACCTAAATCAAAAGTAAACATTTTAGAAACATCAACAGCTAAATTTGTATTAGAATCTACTAATCAAATATACATTGGTACTTATATGGAACTTAGTAATGGTACTTTTTTCGCAGGAAATAACCCTCAAAATCCCGGGGAAAAATTACTTCCTATAAAACCTGTAAATTCTTCTTTTAGAAAAAGTAAAAGTAATACAATATATAGAAAATTAAAAAAACCTATATACACTGAATTATCAAAAAAATCTAACATTCCTATTACAAAACCATCACCCCTTATAAAAGATTATGAACAAGGATATTTTACAAGATATTTTTGTAGAAGAGTAAATGATATGTTTAATTATTTTGAAATAAGTAAAAAAACTTATAATAATTTAAAATCTAAAAATGATAAATATGATTATAACTTATATGTTATAGGAGAAATAAAATGGGCTTTGTTAGAAACTCCTATAAATGATATAAATACTATAAATAATAATAATATAAAATTATTATTAGATCAATATCCTAATTTAGACATCTTTTTTAGTAATTTAAATGAGTATGAACCTCTTCATACTAGAAATTTTATAGAAAAATTATATTATAATATAGAATCTAAATACACAGGTTATTTTCATGTGCATCCTGCAAAGGGTTTTATTATGGAGGGTCCTTTTCATTCAACTAAACCACATAAAAAATTATTTACTATAAGTCAACTACAAACTAAATCAAAATCAAGTTATGTACCTTCAGCTAATCCAGGTACAACTCAAATGGGACCAACAAGAGGAAGAGGGGAAAGTGGAGGAAAACCATCAACTTCCTCAGGAGGTTCAACTTCATCAGGAAGAAGTGGTTATTAGGTAAAATTTTACTACAGTGATAAGGTATGTTCTATCTTATCGAAACAAAAAATCAATTAAATAAACTAGAATTAAAGTTATCTTCTAGTCTAACACGTTATCTTGAACTTATCCAAGGTAATGACAACACACACCCTCAATTAGCAGAAATAATAGCTGTATATCTTGACGTTGATGGTGAAGATTTTATCATACCTATTAATCATTTAGAATGTATAAATTGGGATAAAGATGCTATATTAAATATGTTAGCAAATTATGAGTTTTGTGTTTTAGATAAAAAAGCCGCTTTACACGCGGCTCCACACATTTCTTATACGGA
>Ga0181416_1000245_pt1 | contig 14360 bp, 11 predicted proteins | sample 39SPOviralmetaG_FD_130141 | JGI IMG/M metagenome (GOLD analysis project Ga0181416, IMG submission 130141) | Marine viral communities from the oligotrophic San Pedro Time Series (SPOT) site, San Pedro Channel, CA, USA - 39 SPOT_SRF_2013-01-16 | ecosystem: Environmental > Aquatic > Marine > Strait... | reverse complement strand
TCCAGCAATAAAGTTTTGATTGTCAACTAGGAAAGAAACACCAATACCTGTCAGTGCGGTGACTGTGATTGCAGTGCTTCCCGCAGACACTGTGCTTCCACTGTAACTAGTTACAAGACCCGCAGCTCTCGCGACTTTATTTGAAAATGCTTCTGCCATCGTTCTTGATGTGTTGTGAGTATTTATTAAATTAACCGCCAAGTGCGATTACAAGACCAATAGATGCACCGGTTGTTACGGTGACTGTTGCAATTCCTGTTGTTAGATCAACAGTGTTTCCTCCGTTTGATGATTTGAAATCAACCATCGTAACGCCAGTGCCGATGAAGGTCCCTTCAGAACCAACACCAATTTGCCCAAGACCATCGAATGATGTTGCAGTGATGACACCAGCAACATTCAATCCATCCTGAATAAAGGCATAATCATTAAATGTAGAAAATCCTACAAATGTAGAAACTCCTAATACATTTAATGTATCAGCAGTAATACCAGCACCAGTGACATTTAATCCATCTTGAATGTAAACATAATCACTAAAGGTCGTATAACCAACAAATGTCGTCAGTCCAGTTACATGAAGAGTATCAGTAACCGTTAGGTTCTGAATTGATGCATCATCAAGTGTAATATCATCAAGATTGAGATCACCAGTGACACGCATGTCACCATAAACATAAAGTGCAGTCTGTCCAGTAGAAACTGGAGACCGCACATCTAAAGTATAAATTGGATTAGGAACTGAGGTTCCTACACCAACATTGTTAGAGGAGTTACTTACATAGAATACACTACCAGATGCTCCTACCTGCACATCTTGTGTAAAAGTAGAAAATCCAGTGACCTGAATATCAGTAGCACCAATTCCACCCCTTACATCTAAGGTGAACTCTGGAGTTGTGGACCCGATGCCAACTTTCTTAGTAGTAGCACTTGCCAGAATTACATCTGTTGCTACTTCTAGTCCATTCTTGACAACAAAATTCTTATTGACTGCCATTCGGGTTCACTCTCCCCCGTGCTTATTTTTTATTATTTATACTATGGGAAATCTGGAACTCCTGGAGGGAGAATCCACCACTGAGCATTACCAATTGAATGTTTTGTGCCAGGGATAGATTTAAAGAATTTATTCTTAGAGTGTTCATAATATCCCCATCCAGTGCCACTACCAACATACCATAAAAGTGAATAATCACCACCAGTTGCGTCCATTCCAGTGTCTTCATCCCAGGCAAGATAGTATCTATTTGTGGTGCGATCCTGTTTCCAATCAGTCAAACTTGTAGCCAGAGGTGATCTGTTTGCATTCATCATCTTATGAATATTAAATTCACTTGCAAGAACAAGTTTTCTAAATCTCATCTCCTCTTCCGGCAGGGTTGACCATCCGGTAGCCGTTAATCTATAATTTTGAGTACCATCTCTTGCAAGATCTAAGAAATTCTGCCATCTGGCATCATCAATGCAACTGAATATATCTGTAGGAAGGACCGCACCAGTTTTTTGCTGCATCGCAAAAAGATTGGGAGTACTTACAGAAAGAATAAGAATTCTACCTTCGGAGTCAATGAAGAAATCACCAGCAGAAAGTTTAATGTTGATTCTTGCAGGTCCAATACTACCACCTTGCTGTGTCCGAATAACATTTACAGAACCATCAGTATATCCTGATCCACCACCACCACTGGCACCAACGTTCCCACTACCACCATCTCCACCAGTAGCACCTGCTCCACCATCACCTGCTGTAGCAAAACCAGAATCACCACCTCCACGACCTTTTGTTTGAATTATATTATATCCAGATTTATATCCTCTAGAAATTTCTGCAGTATTGGATATTTCCGTACCATCTGGAGTTCTAAACTTAATGGTTCCAAGATCTTCACAAGGTGATTTTCCTTGATCTCTCCAATATACACCTCTTGTGCATGGTATAGTTCTACCACCCAGAATAAGTGTTGCATTTAGAGATTCGGGCAGCTGTGCTGCATTTGTATCTGGAGGTACTGCAGCAAATGCTGGTGTAAGGTTAGTTACCTGAGATCCAAAAATACCATTTGAAGAGAGTGTTCCTGCTTCAATCCGCTGACCACCAGATCCACCACTTTCACCCTGTTCACCTGCAACATTTACACCTCCACCTTGACCACCAAAATTAGTACGCGCACTGCCACCACCACCACCAACAACCGCAATTAATGTTGCCTTTCTATAAAGGAATGGAGCATTTATTGCGTCAAATAATCCAGTAAGCACATACTCCTCATCTTTTTTCATTGTAAATGTAATTTTAGAGTATCCACCCTCTCCACCAGGTATTCCGGTACTCTCAACTCCAACACCAATTCCTCCATACATATCAACTTCAACATCAATATCTTTTTCAGCAGCATATAAACATATGGCATTACCTGGATGAGAATCATAAGATAATGATAAACCACCATCACTTAGATTATTTTCAGATAAAATTGCTGTTCCATCTGTATAATTATATTGCTCAATTTTAACAACATTTCGTATACCTACAACATAGTAACTTACACTTCTAGAGAAAACGGGAGATTTTTGAACATCGCTTGCACTAACTTTACAACGAATTACTCCAGCACCTTCACCATCCGAAGAGATAGTTAAATTATCAGTTTGTGATCCAGAAATAGTTGTAGTAATTGTTTTTGTGGTCGAAACTAATTCAATTCTAAATGTACCATTTTCTGTTTGCGACTCTCCATGATCAACACCACCACCCAATTTCATTGCACCATCAGTAATTAATGTTGGATGCAAGAATCCTGATCCACCACCACCTGCACCGTCAGCACAACATCCAGGGAAAGATTGACCACCACCACCACCAAAATATCCTCCACCACCACCAGCAGCACCTGATCCACCTTGGAGTGCAGATCCAGGAGTTCCGGCAGTCCCATCATTAACACCACCTGCCCCACCAGCAGTTTGTGTTCCACCCTCACCAGCTCTACCAGGATTGTGACCTGTTTCACCATTTACTCCACCACCAGCACCACCTCTTGCGGGGTCATTGGCACCACCACCACCTCCACCAGCTATGATAATAGCATTTTCTTGTGTAATTGAATCAATAAAAAGTCCAGTTAAACCACCACCTCCACCACCTGCTCCAAAACCTCCTCCACCATCTCCACCACCAAAATATCCTCCACCACCAGCATTTACTCCAACACCACCAAGTTTAAGTTTATATCCTTGACCTTTTAAAAAAGTAAATGTTCCCTCTGCTGATCCAGCCCTACCACCAACAACCTTTCTATCATTTGATTGCCCACCACCAGCACCAGAGACAAAAAGTTTTGTTGTTATATCTCTATCAGCAGTAAGAGTGTATATTTTCCCAGTTACAAATGAATCATATGAAGATACTTCACTAAATTTAATATCAGTAGTCTGACCATCAACGGAAATTATAATACTTCCATCAACAGCACCACTTACAGTTCTAGTAGTCGTTCCATCAGATAAATCATTACCATCAAGTTGCCACTGATAATTTACAGATCCATCACCAGGTGTTGTTTTTGCTGCAATAGAATACTTTGCTTCAAAGGTTTCTCCGACAACTACATCTGTGGGTTGAGAAGTAATCTCAATAATTGGAGATACTGTTATTGTTGCAATTCCAGATTGTAATAATTCATTAAATGCATTACCAGTTGATCTTGCAGTTCCTGCTGTAACTGGTGATGTGGTTTGATATGCACTTGGAATATAGTCAGCAGTAAAATATACTTCTTTATTACTATCATCAGTAGTTAGACCATTGATAGTAATGGTTGATCCAGTTCCAGTTGCAGAACTAAATCCTACGATTGATGCATTACTAGTGTAGTTTTGAGTTCCTTCATCATTAGCAATTTTAGACCCATCAAAATACCAATTAATTTCTATTGATCCATCATTTACTCCATCAGTTGGATTTGGAAATGATGCTGTTGCAATACCAGTAAATGTTGCAACTCCAATTACATCTGTTTGACTCTGGGGATCAGTGACGATCCCCAGTTTTGGTCCGTTGAGAAATAGGGATGTCGGAATCCCTCTGTAGTTTATATTATCCATTAGGCGAAGTTCTGTCCTCCTACGACACCATATAGACCAGCAGTCGTAATACTTTCACCAGCAAATGTTCTAAAGGAGTAGATGTCAGTTCTATCTGCAGTTGGTGTGACTATCGGTAAGACACCTCCTCCAGGCCAATATACCGGAATTGTAGTTCCACCATTGTCCTTGAATGTATCTATACCAACAGAACGACTACCTGTTGAGTCTTGAGTGATCTTGATTGTGAATGATGTTGAACCCGTAGGTGGATTCTGAACCACAAATTCATTTACATCATCACTTGCAGTCAGTGTAAATGATTGTGCCTTAGAAAGGTCAACCGTAACTGCATTTGCAACAATCGTAAGTGCTTCAACATTTTCTGAATAGGTCTTCAGTTTTGTATGTCCTCCAACATCAAGGGTTGCTGTTGGTGCAGTTGAATTAATACCTACAGAACTAAATCCGACCTGAGTTGCAATGACTGTTCCACCTACACCCACATTCAGTGTGGTTGCAGTTATTATTCCAGAGGTAATCTTACCTGAGGAATTTTGAATATCATAATTACCAACAATTGTGCTGAATCCAGCAACCGTAAGATTATTAGTGGTTACAATACCAGCAAACTTTGCTTCAGAGAAGACATGCATCGTAGTTCCTGAAGAACCGACAGCACCAACAGTTAGATCAACATCAGTTAGTGGTCTAGTTGTTCCTATACCAACATTTAATAATGCAACTGGGAAAATACCAGTTCCAAGTCCAGCATTAACTCCACTAAACAGAGAATCATTTTGCAATCCTGTTAATCCAGAACCATCACCTGTAAATGCTGTGGCGACAACAGATCCACTAAATTTAGATTCTCCAATAACACGAAGTTTAAATCCATTTGATGTTGATCCAATACCAACACCACCAGTACCATCAATATCAACTAAGGTTGTTCCAGATCCAACTTGGAATGTAGATTCTCCAGGTCCAGTTGTAGCAATACCAACCTTATCGAAAGTAAAGATTGATGCATCCCTTTCCAAACTGATTGGACCCATGGAACGCCATGCATTATCAGTCGTATAAACATAACCCCAAGTTCCACCCTGACTTGGGTTTGCTTTCCAAACAACATTACCTGGGTTTCCTGCTAATACAGGAACAGATATTCCAACAGTATAATTTCTTGATACAGTTGCATCACCTTGTAGGAATAAGTTATTTGACTCAAGACCTCTAGAAGAATTGACCGTCAGTTTATTGTTGATAACAAGTGGTCCGTTAAATTTGGAGATAACTTTATTATCAGGTCCACCTTCAACTTTAATAGATCTTGCAAATACACCCTCAACAGGTTCAATAACATTCAAACCTGGAAGTTCGGCAATGTCCTCACCTTCTACAGTTTGAACAGGAGTATCAAAGATCTCCTCTCTACCAGTAATTGTACTAAGTCGTTTGTTGCCAGAGTATGAAATACCCTTATCATTCATTCCTGTGTAGAAGTTAATTCCACCTTCTCTTTTATTTGATTGTGCTAAGAGTTCTTCATCAACAGAAATTGCTCTATCGTGCTTATCTGGGAATGCAGTTGAGTAGTTACCAGGACCAAATCCAACATATTCAAACGTATGTCCAGAAGCACGAATAATAGAATGTCTTCTAAGTTCAATTGGTTCAACTCTAATTCTTCTAATAACAGAATTGATCGTATGTGGAGTTGCTTTTGATCCAAGAATACCACGGAAAACATATACTGGGTTAGATCCAGTTGTGGTAGTCTTGACTCTCATCATCTCACCATCAACCATCAAGTAATCACCAATGTTTATATCAAGAGTTCCAACTCCTTGAATTGAAATCTGGTCTGTTGATGCATTTGCAATTGAAGAAGATATTGTTGTAGTAATTCCAGCGTAAGTTGGAATCATTCTACCATCAAGATTTTCATCTTCTACAGTAACATTACCATTGTTTGAGGTAAATCCTTCTGGAAGTGCAAAAATATTTCCAGTTGCGGTTGGTGCAACTGTGCTTACGCCAAGATTTGCTTCGAATGATGTGAGGGAATTGACTTTAGTAACAACAAATGATCCATTATATTGAGTTTGTCCCGCACCAGTAATTCTTACTTTTCTATCAACATCAAATCCATGCTTATTAATTGTAGTGATAGTAGCTATTCCAGCAGCAGTATAAGTGAAAGTATTAACATCAATACTCTCACCAGTCAAATATACATAAGCATCTGAAGTTAATGTAACACCAACTCCAATACTTGTTGTAGAAGGAATTGCAGAACTTGATATTGAAGATGCTGCAGATACAGTCATTGTTGTTGCAGATCCTATTGCAACATCAGTAACTCTATACAATTGATTATATGTTGAATAAGAATCTGACTTAACACCAACAATTCTGACTGAATCTCCAATATTATTATAGATGTTACTTACTTCAACTACTGCTGAAGTAAATCCTGTTGTAGTTGCAACACCAACAACACTCATCGTATTACCAACACCATATGCACTACCACCATCCATGACTTTAACAGCAGTGATTGTACCACTTCCATTAATAGTCAGTTTTGCAGTTGCGTGCTTACCAGTTACTGAAGAACCGATAGATATTAGTTTAGCATCATAAATGTCTCCTGCAGTTCCAGATCCATATCCAGCACCACCACTAACAATTGAAAGTCCAGTAACTCTATTCAGTCCATGATCATATGAGGTGTGAATAGTATGAGCAGTGCCAGTTACAGAGAATACATCAGTAATCCCAACACCAATTGCCTTATCAGAATTAATCTTATCAACAGTTTCTTTTGTGATACTATTTCTAGGATCATTAGTATCAACAAGACCAATCAAACTAGAATTAGCAAAACAAGATGCTGGATCTGGATCAGAAACTGGATTATCTCTACTTGTTTGTGGGAAGAGTTCCTTAACTGGTTGAGAGAATTTCTCTCCAGTAAATGGTGCAACAGTAGGACTATTAGATGCATTAAGAACACTTACATAGTAAATACCATCTTGCTCACCACTAATATACTTTTGAGCCTCAGATAGTCTGTAAACATAGTAAGTATCAGAATATCTACTACGCTTAAAGTGTGGAAGACTGGTTGTTCTTGTATTAATATCATTAGTGAATGTTCCAGGATCAGTTGCTAATCCAACAGTAAAGTTCTTAGCACTTGAAATTCCAGTAACACTAAATTGTCTGTTAAATCCACTAGAACCGGCACCAGTCGTATTATTAGTACTAGTTACATTAACAAGTTCAACCGAAGATCCTATTTTTAAGTCATGTGGAAGTTCAGTATCAATTGATGCGCTAGATCCACTCCAACTTGCTCCAGAAACAAATCTAAAGTTCCTTTGTTGATTAGAGTTGGAAATACTTCCAGTTCCAAAGTATGTTTGGATTTCAGTATTACTATCGGCAATAGAAGTACTAGATTCTTGAAGAATAAATCCTTCTACCGGAGGTCTTGCAACTTTATTTGAATCCTTAGGGATAACATATCTCATTCTATATGTCTTATCGAGACCAGATCTAGTATCTGATTGTCTCTTGACAAATGCTCTTGGAGTTGCAGATCCAAGGGAAGTCGTTCCAAGGCTTACAATTGTTGGATAAATGCTATTTTCTGTCGATGCAGATGCAACCTTAATATACCACTGAGAATTTGTAGTATCATATTGAATTGGATGTCCAATATCACCAGCATTTTTATCAGTTACTCTACTTACAACTTTAAGTGCTCCACCTTTTTCATTGATGCTTTAAGCAGTTCCATTAATTGCTTCGTTAAGAGTTTTTGCAAGTTTAATATTTGTATTTTTTGTAACACTAGATCCAGTTGTAATCGCAAATGCTACTACATTTGGACTCAATCCATCAGGCAATTGTCCAGTATCACTTATAATACGAACAGTTTCTCCATTAACGAAATTATGTGGTGTGGTAAATGTAATTTGATTTCCATCACCACCATCACTATAAGTACCAATACTATTAACACCTACAGCACTTCTTTTTACATCAAATGATTTTTCTGCACTATATGTTGGATTATCCGTACCATCTGGCATGACAATACGTGCAGTGTATTCTGTAACAATACCTGCCTGAGTAACAAGAAGTCTTAGTTGATCATTAGTTCTTGCACCAACTCTAAATCCTTCGAGAACATTTTCTGGTGGAGCATCAATATTTGTTTGATCATATAGGTAAAGATTTCCAGTTGATCCTACTCCAGCAACTCTATCTGTCTGAGTTACATCAATGGACGAAAATTCAATAGAACTTTCGGTAAGAGGAACTTGTTTTGGTGGAATAATATGAGTGATATATCCTTGATTATCTTGACTAAATGTATCCGTTCTAAATCCAACAGATGTTAAAGCATTTGCACCAAAGTTGGAGTTAGAGTTGGTTAGTGAGATATCACCACCATTCTCAGTTACAAAGTGCTCAGAAAATCCAATAGCAAAGATGGAAACTGCCTGAATAAAGGAGTTATTTGAAACTTTTACATGGAAGTTTCTATAAGATGGTTTATATCTTGCGTTAGAATCATTACTAATATTATCAACACTAGTTTTATCATCATATGTTCCAGTTGATGGTTTTGCTTGATTATATTTGACAAACGCATTATCATCCTTCTGCAACCCAATTCCAGTAAATTGAGCAACAACCATACTGCGGAAACCAGTAGCTTTATTACCATCTGCTTCCATACCACACATACCAAATACAGATCTCAGAGAGATGTTAAAGATATATGGTGATGCAGATGTTACAGTATCAGAAGATAATGCTAAAGTCGATCCTGTTACTGTGGGTAATGGATTTGTTGGAGCATTTTGAACTTGATACTTAACTTCCGTAGAAGATACTTTCTCTGATACTACAAACTGACCACTATAACCAGTAGCAGTTATTCCTGTGATACGGAAAGGAGTATCAACATCAAGACCTGCAGCAGCAGTAGATGTCGTGACTGTGATTATATTTGTTGCAGTAGTTCCATCACCTGCTTTGATACTCGAAATACCAACAGATTCTCCAGTTGAACCAACAATGCGATATTCATCAATCTTTGGTTGAATATCAAGACCTGCAGAAGGATAATCTGGTTCGATTGGACGACCAGATGATTGTCCATATACAAGACCTACCTTCTCATAATACATGTCCAGATCAGTTCTGTTTGTAGAATATGTCTGGAAAATATCATTAATATTAACATCGTTTACACCATCTGCATATTCAAAACATGCTAGTTTATGGTGTGAGAAGTTGGGTACAAAATTATTTGTAGTGTAGTCCTTATATACAAATCCGTTTGGATCTCCATCAAATAAACTAAACTGCCACAAATAACATCCACCAGTTACTCTGAATACTGAGGATCTTTCAATATTATCATTCTCTGGGTCTGGAACATACTTAGGTCTAATCTTAGTCTTACGAAGATCTAAACCGACAAGTGAAGTTCCTCTTGGAAGAATTACACCACCATGTATACTATTAAGCTTATGCAGTTCATTAGTTGGTGATGCAAGATCAAAGTTGGATGTCAGATCAAATGCAGGAAGATCATTTGTAACTGATCCATTTCGCAATCTATAGTTATTACTCCCGTCCGGTATAAGTCCAGGTCTATTATCTACCGTATGCTCGCCTGGATATAGTAAAATTGTTGTATTACCAAATCTATCATTATCAAGACCTCTTTGATAAGAAAATCTTGCAGATTCAATCAATGCACGTTGAATCGTTTTAAAAGGACGAGTTAATGAATTACCCTTATTTTCTATACTATCAGTGGCATCTAAACTATTCGGGTCAACGTAAAGAATAGTACCGCGAGTAGATTTTAAAAAATTATCTAATCTGGAAAGACCCATCTTATTACACTATAAGTTCTGTTAGGATTATTTATCAAACGAAAAAAGGGCAACCCTATATAGGGTCACCCTTCTCGCACTTCCTTCACACTGTTATATATTACTCTTCTTTTAGTTCATTGTCAAGTATATATTCAACTGTATTTGCAACATCATTCATAGCATCACGCAATTCTTTTTGAGTTCCAGTATGTTGAGACATAAGTCCAGTTTCGGTAAGAGACCATCGCCACTGATCCATTTTATCGTTATGCCACAAATTAATAATCATTTTTAATCTATAGGTAAAAGTTCTGGATTTTCCAATTCTAATTCAAAGCACATAGGATGACATTCTTCAGACATTAAATACATCGAAGATCGATACATTTTTTCTGCATTCCATCTAGGACCTGAATTTGCTAGTTGTATTACACTTGGATTTGATCTAGCAAGTTCTGGGAGTTCATCAAAGGTGAATGGAATATTTTGAATACAATATAACAATACTAGATGATCTCCCTCATGATCATACCAAGCATATTTTGTTTCTATGCGGTATTTCATGGGTTTAAATTTACCCTAACATATTTAGGATAATGCGAGTAGGGAGACTTGAACTCCCACGGGCATTATGCCCAACAGATTTTAAGTCTGGTGCGTCTACCGATTCCGCCATACTCGCAATAAATCAACTTTCTTCAGATTTCCAAGTTATTGGATGAAGACTGCAGTATTCGTTAAAAGTTATTTTCATCTCTTTATCAGTCAGTCCTGCGTTTCTTGCTGCTTTTGGGACATTCCACTTTGCCACAAATAACATTTCCATAGACTGTCGGGTTTCTGGTCTCATAATCGTAGCAAACTAGGATTTCTTCGTAAAATGATGGTTTGTAATAATTCATAAAAAAGGTAATAGGGCAAAAATTTTGGGGAATTTTTTTACCCCCTTTTTTGGAATTAAAAGTCGATTTTGGTCAGAGAGGGTTGGCATACGCAAGTGTGTCTTCATCAAGCACGGCACGACACAGTTCCAGCACACTCATGAACTGGTCCACGGTTTCACAATCAAGAACCTTCTCATCACCCTTCTCAGAGTACAGATAGAACTTACGCTTCACGGGGTCCACGACGCAGCGTGTGAGGTAGTCCTCTTCAGCAGTCTCAAATGCGGAGTCTGCAAAACTATACTCATCGTTGTTATCCATAGATGGGGTTCGTTTGATTACCTAGGTATTATAGGGCGTTTCGTGTGTGATGTCAAGAGAGACTGGCGACGATCTGACCACCAATATTTGCAACCCAAATATGAGCAGCACCAGTTGGACCTCCACCACTAGGAGTGACTAGTGTAAATGAAGCAAGATCAGTGGCACCAGCATTTGAAAATCTTACTGCGGTAAAACCACTAGATGATGTGCCTGCTTGAAGGGCTATTGTATAAGCACACGTCGCTGTGTTTCTTACGTACAGATCAACAGATCTTCCACTCTCTAAATTAGAGACTTGAAATGTTATGGTTTGAGTATTGGTATTAGTATTATAATTTCCCGCAAGATAGAGCATCTGCGTAGTAGCAGCATTTACAACCTGAGTTCCTGATACAAGTGAAACAGACTGAACTCCATCAATATCATAAGTCAGTGCTGTTGTAATACCAGCAACGGATAAACTACCACCAGAAGTTATACTACTAGTAACTCCTAAGGTATTATTAACTTCTACGGGCCTGTTTGTTGTGATACCAACTGCAGAATAGTTTGGTAAGTGATTTATACCATCCTCTTCATGCCAAAGTCCAAATTGAGCACCAATAGGAATAACCCCATGGTTTTTTTCCTCAGCTACAAGTAAATCATAAGTGGTTTGTCCAACTGATACTCCTGCATCATTTGTAATCGATGTGTCTATAACGTAATAATATTGTGCCATAATTTACCTCTTACTTATTGATACTGTATATTGAATTGTCGCCAGGATAATCATCAATAGATGTTCCTTCATACTCCACAATCAACTTTTCACCATCTTTTCTTTCACCATGAACCAAATAATAACAATCAATGTCAGTTCCATTACCAGATTTAATTTTAATCTGACTTCCCCACTCAATTCCCTCAATAATTAAATCCTGAGAGGTTCTAATTTGTGTGAGAGTTGCAGTAATTGATTCTGGATCAACTAATCCTTTCCAATATTCAGGAAGATCAATGACATTTTTCTTCGTCAATCTCCCTCTATAATAAACACCAGACTCTGGACCCTCTAAACAAACATGGCGAAGACGATATCCTTTTTTAGTTGGATGTGGAATATCAAATGGTTTTCTGCTGGTTAATGTAATACCAGCGGCAGTAACTTGAGTATTCGCAGTTACACTATTACCAACGGTCACATTATTATTTACTTGAAAATCATCAATTTGTGCAGACTTATGATAGAAAGGTAAACATGCTTCTTCTGGATAATTTTTTTCATCCTTATTTCCGTACCAAATATACTCATAGTCGGCCATTGGTACACCCCAACCGCCTGGTTTCTTAGTACAGTCCTTCTGGGGTGGTATCTCTCTTGGTATAAATTCTATTGGTCCTGGTTCTGCCATGATCAACCTCTAGATTGTAAGTATTGAGAATTGTCACCTGGATAATCGGTGGGTGACTCACCTTCATATTCTGCGATATTTCTTTCGCAGTCTTGTCTCTCACCGTAGATATGATAGAAACAATTGATTGGCATACCTCCCATTGCCTGAAGATATACTTTTTCCTCATCAATCCTTTTTACAATTACGTTTTGATGAGCACCGATGGGAGTTAGATTGACCGTAATGGTAGTCCAGTCAACTAAATCTTTCCAATATGTAGGGAAGACAATTTCAGTTTTATTTGTTACTCTACCTCTATAATACACATCAGCACTTGGTGCCTCAGGTGCAACATAACGAAGTCTCCACCCTTCTTTTGATGGGTGTTTAATATCAAAGTCTTTCTTTGCGGCAAGAACGTGGCCACCACAGTTAGAGAACACATTACCTTGAGCATAAACATTTTGACCGGCATTAATAGTTGCATTACAGTCAATTATGTCATAGAAAGATGAAGGACCAGACACTGCAAGTGAATATGGATTATTAAGACCAGAGCACATTGCTCCGAAAGCCCTGGGTGCTGGTGAATCCTCATTTTTAAGTGGTGCAATCATCAAAGTTGCATAGGGGATTACGAATCCTGTTGGGTTACCAATAACAACAGGACCTTCTATGCCAGCAGATCCATTAATTCTGCTGACACCTTCACCGATAGCAGGGAAGATACCAGTACCAACTTTTAATTGCCCGCCTACATTAGCATCGTCTAAATTAAATGACATTTTTACTCCTTATGCTTGATTTTGTTGTTGTTGATATCTTTGACCACCAACCTTAGAATCTTTAACTCCAACTGCATCAGTCACACCACTAATAATAGATCCATACATCTTAAGACAACTATTTCCAATTGCTTCAGTAATACCAGACGACATAACTTTAGTATTAACCTTGGAGTTAATAATAACTTTAGTGCCAAATAAACTAACAGTTTCTGTAGCAGTTATCTGGACATTACCTTCATCACCGGCACCACATGCAAACATTTCAATACTGTCTGCTTGTAATCTTATTTTACCATTAGTTGCTATAATGTCAATATTACCATTCTTTGCATTAATCATGCAAGTATCATCTGCCTTTGTTCTATTACTTCCACACTCAACTTGGAAGTTTCCAGGAGACATTGTTGTCGTCCATCCTTTCCTAGGACCATCTTTATCCATGGAAAAGAAGTGTTCGCCATCAGATGCTTGGAGCATAATATCTGATGTTACATCTGCTCTCAGATGAATTGATCCAAAAGAAATTGCGCCGTGATCATTTCCCCACCCAATAGCAGTATAATTATATTTTACACTATTACCACCACTAGATTTATCAAGATCTGTATGAACTGCCGTTGACATTTTTTACCACTAAAGTGTATGAACTATTTAACACCCTAAACCAGATTATCAGGTGTGTTGGGTATGTTAAGTCGTGGATCATTACTGGTGACATCAGAACCCTGTCTAAGGATTGCAGATGCCCTTGTAGTGACCTGACCATCAACACTCTCTTGAAGAGTTGCATAGACTTGAACAAGGTCTCCTGTGGTCTCATAGACACCAGCATAAAGAATACCATCCTGAGAGAATGTTGATCCATAGTATGGTCTTCCATTCACATATCCAGTCTGTTTAAGTCCAACCAAATCTGTAACCTGAAGGAGTTGATCTTCTGGTAAGACAAGTTCAGGAACAATTACAGTATCAAATACTGGTGTTCCTCTA
>Ga0181416_1000241_pt1 | contig 14613 bp, 19 predicted proteins | sample 39SPOviralmetaG_FD_130141 | JGI IMG/M metagenome (GOLD analysis project Ga0181416, IMG submission 130141) | Marine viral communities from the oligotrophic San Pedro Time Series (SPOT) site, San Pedro Channel, CA, USA - 39 SPOT_SRF_2013-01-16 | ecosystem: Environmental > Aquatic > Marine > Strait... | reverse complement strand
TCTAGATTCCCAGGTATCTAGTCCCATAAATCTAATTCGTTTCTTAAACCAGATGTCGAATCCAACATCTATTAGGGCGTCTACTGTGTCGCCGTCTACTACTCTGTCGAGCTTTGCTCTGTAGATAAATTTTTCCATTTTTCTTTTAGTTTTTTAAGTTCTTCTTTTAACCCTTGTTCTGTGTAACCATCATGACGTTTTGATGCTAGTTCATGCTCTAAGTACGTTATACGTTCTTTTATTGTTTGCATATTATTAAATCCTTTTCATGTGTATTTAAATTTATTATTGTTATTTGTAAATTTTCTATTTCAAAGTGAGTAGGTTCAATGAATAGATGTTCTTCGTGTAATTGTTCATCATTAGTAAGTATTCCTGATAATTGTTGTATAATTTGAAAGTCTTTTTGTGTAAATTTATTACCATTAATTTCGACTAAAATTTCATTATTTTTTTCATCATCAAAAGATCTTATTCTTTCATATAAATCAAAACCTGTATTTGGGGATTCTAGTGTTATATAATTATCAATTATTGAACGAACATTCCCCTCATCTACATAAATATTACTACACCATGGTTCTAAAATTGCTAATAATTGATCATTACAATTTTTAATTATAAAACCTATATCATATTTAGGATTTATAATAGGAAATTGAAATTCATCATTTTGTATCCAATCACCCCATTTTCTAATAAAATCACGTCTACATCTTTCCATAGTTGATTCATAATCATCATTTACAATACCTACTCCTTTATTCCATCTATGACCTCTACAAGTTAAATGGTAAACAAAAGCATCTCTACTTTGTATCATTTCATATCCTGCTAAAATCCATCTATTAAAAATGTCTGAATCTTCATATCCATAAGGTGCAAATGTTTGATCATGACCTCCTATATTAAAATGATCTTCTTTATATAATATCCAAGGTGCAAATATACCTTTTGTAGTTATATCTTTAAATTCATTTTGACTTTTTACACAAAATTCTTCAAAAGCATTTAATTTGAGATTATCATGGTCTATTCCAAAATCCATTACTATTTTTTCTTTTCCAGCTGGATGTATAGGTGGTTCAATCCTAGTGGCACATACTACTTTACCCCGTTCTAGATGTTTTAACATATTTTCTATGTAATTAGGACCTATAATCATATCTGAATGCATAATACCCACTATTTCGTTAGTGGCTTGTCTCATTCCTTCATCATAAAAATAAGTATGACCTCTTCTTTCTTTAGAATTAATTTTTATAACATTATTATCTTCTAAAGCATCTAACCATTTAGATGTATTATCTGTAGAACCATCATTAATAATAACCATTTCAATATCTTTGTAATATTTTCTAACTGAATTGTAAGTATTAATTAGATGTTTTTCTGTGTTATAACTTGGTATTATTAAACTAATCATTTTTAAGTCCTTTTATCATTCCTATTTCATTAAAATCAGGTAATCTTCCCCATTTAGATAACCATTTCATTTGGTTATCTTGTTCTGCTTTTATTTGTCTTTGAGATGAATGACCATTATTTTCTTCTAATCTATGGCTTCCTCTAGCACCAAAATGCCAAACTAAAGATTTAGAAGTTAAAATAAATTCATAATCTTTTTGTAACATTCTTAAAAATAAATCCATATCTTCCCAACTAGCAGGAGCAAATAAAGAATCATTACCACCTATTTCATCCCAATCTATTTTTCTAATTAAACCACTTACACCTTCACCTTTAGGAATTTCAAAATCATTTAAATTAGTAAATTCATTAGCCCATTCATTAAATTCTTCATTTTGAAAATCATTATAATAAGCCCCAAATTCTTCTTTAGGTAATATTACAGTACCTGGTCTTGAATTAACATTACCAAACATATTAGGTTCTACTCTATGTGAACATACCCACATTTTTTTATTAGGATACTTATCAAATACATCTAATAAAGATTTATCCCAATTTGTTGTTACATAAAAATCAGAATGTAAAAACATTATATATTCTGTTTTTACCTTATCAGCACAAAAATTCATCCCCCCACCTATTCCTAAAGGGGTTTCATTTTTATCTATATAATATTCTAAATTATATTTAGTTGAATTTTTTTCTAACCATTCATCTGTTCCATCATTACAATTTTCAGCATGAATTATAAATGGTGCTTTTTTAAAAAAACTATTTTTTCTTACTGAATCAATTACTATTTTTAAATAAGGTAAATTATTAAATGTACTAATGCAAAAGGTAAGTTTCTCCATATTTTCTTAATTCTATATATTGGTTAAAATATTCTGAGTTTTTAAAATAATTATTCATATTTGTTTCTGCATTACGGCAAAACTCTGATACTCCTATATTTATTTTATTTTGTTTAAATGTTTGAGAATTTAAATGACAGATAGTATGATCATCTGAAACTATAGTAGTAATCCCTTTTGGTTCAGTTATACATCCTGTATAAAAATCTAAACCCCAACCAAACATTAATTCATCTGGGTATTTTTTAATTATTTCTAATACGTCTCTTCTAATTAAAGGACACTGGAAATCTATCCATCTTACGGCTCTTAATCCTTTACCCCAATTCCACATTTGTTTCCAGTGACATTGATCTATAGAAGCATTTATAATAGAAGGTGAATATACACCTGCGTTAGTTTTTTTAGCTTCTTCTAATGATGTAGTTAAGAATGATGGCCCATGAAATATCAAATCATTATTTAAAAAATAAAGATATTCATGATTTGTAGATAAAAAATAATCTAAAACTACATTAAAACCACCTCCAAAAAAAGTATTTTCTTTTAATTGATGGGTTGTAGATTTAGCTAATGGTTCTGTGTTTGAACCATTATCTACTACCATTAATTCACATTCTTTAAATAAAGGATCTTTTTTTAATTGATTTACTAAATTATCAGTTAAACCGGGTAAATTGTGATTTAGTGTTGCTATTAACATATTAAAATTTTAAATTGTTTGTTTCTTTACTAGGCATTACTATGCCTAAATAATTTTTAGATAGAGTTTCTTCTGTATTCCCCATAGCTTTGCAATCTTGCATCTGTTTTAGATAATGAAAAGGTTTAAACCAAGGCTCACAAGGGATGATTCTTATAGCTTCTGAAGCTAAAAGATATTCCCCGTACCAAATTAATTCTCCTGGTACATATTCTAATAAGTTAGTATAAGTTAAATTATTTGGTTTTAGATAATTTTCTTTCATATGATCAAAAACCTTAACAGACCATAAATTAGGACAAGTCCAATCATAAAATTTTCCTTTTCTATTAAAAACATCCATTACTTTTTGTCTGTCATTTTTATACCCTTCTAGTACATTATAAAGAAGAGGTAAATTAGATTGAGCCATCCATGAAAATAGGTCTTTATTTTCGTGAATAGTAGTATATGGAGTTTCTTCATTGTACATAAAATCTGAAATGTAAAAATCTTTAAGAAAATAAGAATCAGCATCTATCCAAAAATAATTTTTACATAATCCCATTTCACTAAACTTCATTTTAACTAATTGTTGTGTAAACCAAGTTTGATTGATATTATCTCCTACTATATCTTCATCAAATATTAATTCACAATTTTGTAAATTAATACTATCTTTAAATAAAATTTTATCTTGTTTAGGAATAGATAAATATATTTTTATATTATCTTTATTATGTTTATATATAGATTCTATTAATTGTTTAGTCCAATGTAAATGTCTATTATATGATTTTATTAAAAAAACTAAATTTTCCATTAATTAAATAAATTTAATATTTTATATTTTTCTATATAGTGGACCCCCTTTTTAGAACATTGAAAATCACTATGAAATGCTCTTAATACATCTTTTCTAAAATAATATCTATGATTTTGACTTTTAAATTCATTTAAAGATTCTATTTTAGATTTATAAAAAGGTTCAATATCAATATATAAATTAGGATTCCATTCATCTTGAGTACTAGGAGTATAATATTGAATTAAACTAATATTTTTATTTCTAATTAAAGCGGGACCAAAACCAGAAATAAATCTATGTTCAAAATGACTATCACATTCATTAGGTAAAAATATAGCATCAATATTTTCTAAATATTTTTCAATTTTATTTACCCATTTATCTTCTGTTAATTCTTTTATAAATTTATGTGTAGTAAAATTTATATTTATATTTTTACATTTTGATTTTTTCCATACATTTAAAACCTCTTGTAATCTTTCTTTATCTGTACTAGGATCACAATCACCACCTTGGGCTAATTGTAATAATTCAAATTGAGTATCATTGTGTTTTAGTATAGTTCCTAACATACTATACTCTACATCATCAGGATGGGGTGATAAGCATAATACTTTATTAAAATTAAATAATTTCATTTAAATATTCTATTGTATGTTTTTTAATTAAATTTTCTTGATAAATTATTTCTATACCTTCTTTTAAAAATATAGATTCATTTAAATAATCTTTTCCACCTTGACCTGCTAAGTATTTAGTAGCACCGTAATGTTTACATAACATAAGTAATCTTTCTGAAGAAACCAAATCTGTTGGGATATCTTCAACTAACGGAGTGTTTATGTTTAATTTAGTTTTTAAATAAGTTATTATATCTTTATTAGTTTGATAGAGATTTTTAGATATATAAGGATCTATTCCATTAAGAATATGTTTGTATTTAAAAAGTCTTTTTTTAATTTTCATCCAATCATATTCAGGATTTATATATTTTTTCTCAATAATAGGATTTTTACCTTTTTTAACACTAAGAGTATTCCAAGTATTTTTTAATTGAAATCTATTTTGAAAACCATTTTTTTCAAATTGACAATTTCCTAAAAGAATAAATAAATCAGCCTGTTCCATTTTTTGAAAAAAAGGATACCATGGTATAAAATTAGGTTGATGTATAGTTACAATCATAATAAACCCAAATCTTTTTGTTCTTCTATACTTACTTCATTTATATGTCTAAGATTAACATTATAATATTTAGCCCATTTTAAACTTTGTGCAAAATCTAAATCATACCCCCCTGGTTGTGCTGCTGTAGAATTTCCTTTAAAATCAGGGGTATTCAAAGAACCCATATATTGAGAAGAATGTTTTTCAAAAACTGGATTGTACCCCCCTCCAGGATCACATCCCATCATTATAATATTAGTATACTCAGTAAACATAGATAACCACATTGTAGCTGTTTGGCCTGTAGAACGTGGCCATTCTGGTAATTTAGGTGGAATTTGATTTGGGTTTAGTTTTATTCTTTCTAATTCCTCAGATCTATTATTATCATTTAAATGTAATTCATAAGGGTATATATTAATATGATCAAATCTTTTAGGAAAAAATTCTAATAATTTATAAAAGTGAAAATCTCTAGATTTAAAATTAAATCTAGGGTTTGCTTGAGTGTGTAAATAGGAAGGTACTATTAAGTTAGTTACTCCTTTAAAATCTTCATTTGTCATTTGTTCAAAAGATTCTAAATCATTAAAAAATGAAAATGTTGAGTTTGGAGCTAGCCATATAGAATTATTAATAGTTGCTATATCATATTTTAAAGATTCTTTTAAAGGTCTTGAACTAGGACCTTTTCCTAATATTATTATATATTTCATCTATTTGTGTATAAAAATTCAGCAAATTTAAAATCTAAAGGAGTATCAATATCAATGGTTTCGGGATCTTCTAGTATATAAAAGTTAGGTTTTTTACCTACTACATTTTTAGATGATAACATAACTTCTCTTTTAATAATACTAAGACCATATGTTAATTTTAAAATATTAGGTAAATCTTGTGTGTTGGGTGAATTTTGGGGATCATAATTAAGTGGTTTATTATTTAACCACATATGGTCCTTTACATAACACGCTGTTAACATACTATCATGTGTATCAATTGCATTATAAAATCTATTGATAAAATCATAATATGTTTTGGTTTTTATTAATGGTGCAGTTACAGGAGCATACATTAAATAATCACCTTTTATATTTTCAGCTAAATTTTTAAAAAACTCACTATTAGAACATTCTGAACTAGCATAATAATTATCACGTTCATGATATTCAACTCCTAATCTTTTAGCAGCTTCAATTGCTATTATTGAGTCTGTACTAACTACAATTCTATCTATTGTTTTTATTTGTTTAAGAGCATTTAACTTTATTTCTAATAAATTTGAATTAGAGAAAGGTTTAAAATTTTTATTTTTTACTCTTTGAGATCCTTTTCTAACAGGTACTATAGCTGTGATAGTTTTTCTCATTATAATAAATTTATTAGTTGTTTCCAATCTTTAATATTAATAGCTAAATCATCAATATAGACATCTGCCATTACTTTTGGACTAGGACCCGATATTTTTTTCTGACCTGGGAGGTTTTCATTAACAGCATCAAATTCTAACCCTCTTTCTTTGCACCAATTAACAGCTTCAGTAAGAACAGGATATTTTTCGTTATCACCTCTATTAGTCCATAAAATTATTTTATGCCCTTCTTCTCTCATTTTAATTAAAGTATCCATTAATTCTTTTTTATCAGAGGTTTGTTCTCCTATTTGTGGAAATGCAAAATCACATAAAGTTCCATCAAAATCTACTGCTATTCTTAATTTTTTTCCCATTACGTATTATTTTTTACTAGTTTATTAGCTATCTGATAAGCTTTTTTAATTATATTCATATCTGTATAGAAATCTTTTTGGGATACAAAATCATCTATAATATCTCTAGCATATGTTCCTATAGCGATTCCATTACATCTAACTTCCATTTGATTTGAAAGTTTTTTAGATAATGCATTTGTCCCTCCTGATAATATTATAGGGATACTTACAGATATAGGTCTATATATTCTTTTAGATGATACTTTTGCTTTACCTGGTCCTTCTTTTTCTTTTCTTTTATTTACCCTCATGTTAAATTTTTTATTAATAACGTCAGCACAAGCTACTGCTTGTAAAGTGGAATTATAATTATTTTCACCACCACTCATAGGGTATCCATCTGCTTGGATTATTAATTTATTTCGGGATATTTTTTTAGCTTCTTCTATTCTATTTTCAAGTTGTAAATTTCCTAAATTTAATCTATCTAAACACATTGAGTTAAAATTATTAGGATTAATTTCATTAATCAACTTCCATTCTTCTATTGTAACTTTGTGTTCACCTACTGCTGCATGTAATTCAAAGGTTTCAGCTCCTGCTTCCATACATTTAGGTAATAATTTTTTTAACTCTTTTGCATTATGACGATAAGAAATAATACCGTCTTTAGGACATACATTACTACATTTTCCACAACCAATACATAATTCTCTTATAACTATTTCTTTTGATTGATCTTCTGTTTCAAAATTTCCTCCTAATATTTTAAATAAATCTAATTCATCCGTAAAATCTTTAGGGATAGCTTCTGTGGGGCATACAGGAATACATAAATTACAACCTAAACATGTATTAGGATCTATATAAGATTTTCTAACATGATGGTCTCCTGGCATTCCTACACTAGCCATAATAAAAGGTCTTACTCCAATATTTATACCTAATTTAGTTGATAGTTCATATGCCATATCAATACCCTGCATTGCATGTTCTATAACCTCAACATTACATGAAACATCTAAGATTTTAGCGCCTGCTAAAGTATATATTAAAGCTAGTTTTTTAACATAAGGGGCATCTTCATTACCCGCCCCACATATCATTTTGAAGCATTTTTCTTCTTCTAAAAGATTTTGTAATATTTTAAAACGTTCCAATATCAAATTCTACTTATTATTAAATTAGATCTATCCATATAATCCTTTCCAATTTTATTATAATAATCAGCTTTATATTGTAACCATTTAGATTCAAATAGTATTGATTTTTTAATAATATCTGGTATAATTTTAATATTATTATCATTTAATTTAATAATAACATTTCTGGTTTCAATAGAATTTAAAAGATTATTTTTATATAACTTTTGAATTATATTACTACTTTTAGGAGATATATTACCCCCCATTATAGTATCAAGACCATATTGTTTAGCTTCTTTAAAAACTTTTCCTACTATTTCGTTCATCATATAACCATCAGTATTTTCTTTAGTAAACCCATATGATTTAATCATATCTGAGCGACCTACAACAATACCTGATAATAATTTACTTGAAGGGGTGTCTAATAAATCTTCAATAACTGATTGACCTTGATGTGATTCTATATTAATATAAAATTTTACCCCTTCAATATTAGTTATAGATTCAATGAATTTAGTTAAAGCAAATTTACTTTCAATCATTGGAGCTACTATTTTATCAACACCAATAGATTCACAAAATGCTATATCAGTTTTAGCCTCACACCCACCTATTTTTACACTTAAATCTAATCCTATTTGTTCTGTAATTCTACGCATAATTAATACATCTTGTTGGAATACTCCTTCATCCTCAAATGATTGTTTTATGCCTACTACACCTAGTTGTGTTAATTTTTTAAGTTCTTTAATTAATTCTTTCATTTTTTTATATTAAAATTTATATAATGTAAAAATTTTTTTTTAAATATCCAAAGAAGTATCAACTAATATTGGGTGTGTATTAGATTTAAATTCTTTTATTGACCCCATTTTTATATTATCACCATGTCGAGATTTAGCTAAATCAAAAAAAGAACGACGAGGATGACCTATATTACATAAACCTACTTGATTACTTAAGGCTTTTTCTAATATTTTAGGTGCAATTAAATCTACATAATCTTGTGATGTCCATTTATCAACATATCCTGTATCAAAAGGAAATTTAACATCACAAAATGATGTTCTAATAGATAGTGAATTGTCATAAATGCGTACTGCTAATTCGCCTGCTGCTTTAGTTTTGGCATACTTTGATATTGGGTTTATTTTATTATTTATATTATAGTTCCCACCCTTACCATCAAATACATGGTCTGTAGATATATAAACTAATCTAATATTATGTTCCATACACATAATAGTGATATTACTAGTTCCTATAATATTTGTTTCGATGGCTTTTGCAGGTATTTTATCAACTGTTTTAAATTTTGCAATAGCAGCACAATGGATTAAAACATCAGGTTTATAATCTAAGTGGTTTAAATAGTTTTTTATATTATCAATATTTGTAATATCAAATAAATTATGTGAAGGAGCATCTAGTTTAATATCCTTTTTAGATTTTAATTCTTTTTGTAAATAAGTACCTAATAATCCTGATCCCCCTGTGATTAAAACTTTCATATAACTTCTTTAAATGTATTTATATTATAATACTCTTTTTTAGTAAAATCATAATTACTTAAATTTATATTAGATAATATTTCATTAACACTATCTTTAGGAGTATATTTTGATTTAAATCCTAAAACATCTTCTATATTAGATGTACTTACTTTATAATTTCTTATATCTTTTATATCTAAATAATTAACTTCAATATCATAACCTGCTATTAATAATGATTCGGAGATAATTTTACCTAAACTCCCAATAGTATAATTTCCTCCTGATAAATTAAAAACACCAGATATGTTTTCATCACTTTCAATAGCTAATCTATATCCCTCAATTACGTCACGGATATCAATTAATGGTCTCCATAATTTAGGACTATTTACATTAATTTTACCCTTAGTAAATGCTGTCATTAACATAGTATTAATAACTAAATCATATCTCATACGTTGTGACCATCCACCAACAGTACCTTTTCTAAATAATATAGGTTTAAATGTATTATCTTCTAAAATATTAATTCCTCGTTCACATTGAAGTTTTGATATACCATAAGCATACGAAGGTTTTACTTTACTACACTCTGTAAGGGTTCTATTTTTTGTATGACCATATACACTACATGAACTAGCACATATAAAACGCTTTATTCCTGCTTGTTTTGCTATAAAAGCTAGATAAGTAGGTATAGCACTATTTTCTATAAAATTTAAATCAGGTCTATACATGGCCATAGGGTCATTTGATAAACCTCCTAAAAATAATACAGCATCATATCCTTCTAGGTTTTCGGGTTTTAAATCTTTAATATCACCTTTTATTTTAGTTACTTTATCAGTAATTTGATCACCAAACCAAAAATGGTCATATACTGTAATATCATAAGTTTCAGCAAGTTCATTGCAGAACCTTGTACCAATATACCCAGCTCCTCCTGCTATAAAAATTTTTTTCATTAAAATTTAGGGTTTAATTTATATTCATTAAATGATTGTGCATTTTTATCTTTTTCTGATAAAATTATATCCTTATTAGATAAAGTCCAATTTATATCTAATCCTGATTCTAAAGGATGGATAGCACTACTATATTCTTCATTATGTAATGCTGTTGTTCTGTAACATAAATGGGTATTATCTTGGAGAGATAAAAATCCTTGTGCAAATCCAGGTGGAACCCATAAAATAGCATTATTTTTATCAGAAAGTTCAAAACTTTCCCACTGCCCATATGTAAAAGAATCTTTCCTAATATCTATTATTACATCTATACCTGAACCTACAGGCACTCTAAGTAGTTTTCCCATAGGATTTAACCATTGATAATGTAATCCTCTTATTACCCCTTTTTTTGATTTAGAATGATTATCTTGATAAAATGTATATTCTTTTAATTCATTTTTTATATAATGGTTAAAAGATTCCATAAAAAAACCTCTATCATCCTTATAAATTTTGGGATAAAATATTTTTACTTCTTGGAATTTTTTTGATTTTATTATTTCCATAATTTACACTCCTACTTGTTTTAAAAAGTTACCACAATCATATAATTCTCGATCTTTTACAGTTTCTCTATGTGCTTCAGTAAACCATTCTGTAAACTGAGTTTCATTAATAACACCTGTATGTCTATTATTAGTTTTAAATAGTTGTTGACTTTCCATTCTTAAATCATAGAGCATATTCATATCTACTTTATCAAAATGCACTAAATATAATCCTGGGTATTCTGATATATCTGCATCAGGGTGGTTTTGGAGTTCAGGGTGATATAACGCATCAGCATGAGGCCATCTACCACAAGTAGTACCATGTCTACCAATCATCCAATTTACGGGAATTCTTGTAATACATGCTTTACTTTTCGAAGGAAACCATCTACAATATTTTCGTTGTTCAAAAATAGATTTACTTAAATCTAAATCTTTTTCATCACCATTTTGTATTACTTCAATGCCCCTAGGTCTAATTACAGATTCATTAAATGTATTTAATACATTAATTAAATCTCCACTTTCATGCCATAATAATTCATCTCTATCTAAAAATATTACAACATCTACTCCCTTATCTAATAATTTGTGTTGTATATTATTTATAATGGGGGCTTCTACATCATGGTATTTACCATAATCAAATTCTTGTAAATCATCCCATACAACACATTGATCCTTTCTATATATATCATCTTCTGAGGTAACTCTAGTTGAATCTATATTGTATCTTTCTTTTAGTTCTTTTACCATATCAAAATTTGATAAATTATTTACTAAAAAGATTAAATTTTCAGGTTTAAATCCATTGTTTAACCAATGTTTAACTGCAATATCCATTAGCCAGTTAGGGGGGCGTTCACAATTAGTTATTAATTTAATTTCTCTCATTATTTAAATGTTGAATAAAAGTTATTTTGAGATTCTTGTTTTTTAATATTTTTAGGATGATAAAGACACCATTCTTCTTCTTGAGGCAATAAAGTATAATTTTTATGACCTGTCAATACTTCATGTACTTTACTTGTCCATTTGATTTTAGGATTATTTTGTACAATTCGTGTTTGATAATCTGGCCAATTAACCCATCCTTTTTCATTTACATTCCATCGCCATTGGTTTATATGACCTTGAGTTAGACCATCCACAGTATTTACACGAGGAACTAAAAATAAATCAGTTGTTGGATTGACTTTTAAAAGTTCTTTTAAATTTGTAGTTAAAGATTCGTGTGGTAGTTCATCTGCGTCAATTTGGAATATCCAATCACCTGAACAGTTTTCTTTTAAATTATTTTTAAAAGATGCAAAGTCTCCCTTTAAGGGAAACTCTATAGCTTTAATTGGATCCTTTAATCCTACAGGTGCTTGAAATAAATCTAATACTTTATATACTTCAGGTGTAGTATTTCCTTGATCACATTGAACAATTATTTCGTCATTTTCTTCAATGTTTTGGACTAAAAATTCTAATAACCTTTTTAATTCTTCATGTTCATTACAAACAGAAATAGCATAACTTATTTTCATATTTTATTTTTCACTAACCCCAGAAGGATAATCTCCTTCTGATCCTATATTTATTGGTTGTTTAGTAAACATTCCAAGTTTCTCAGCTGCGTCCATAAAGCATAATTTATCAAATTTATATGGATTTTTCATATCCATTTTATGTTTATAAAATGTACCTGGGTTTTTAGGATCAGGGTATTTATTTTGTTCTTCCTCGGGTATTGCAACTGCTTTTACACATGTCCACTGCCAATCATCTGTTCCTTTTATAGGTTCAGGGAATATCATACCTTTATTGGGCATTGTAATAACTGTAGGGAACCAAGCCAACACATCTCCACCTCCTGGTGGTTTATGATCTTGTCTTAAATCTTTAATCAATTCAGCTGTATATTCTAAAGTTTGTTTAAGAGCTTCACTGTCTAAAGTCATTGTAGTATTAGAAGTGTAACCACTAGTCATACAAAGCCATGTTTTTATTGGTCCATCTGCTGTTGTAAATTCTGATTCATAACATGCATTACTATCACAGATTGGACTGTTTACTAATTTGTCTTGTCCTTGTTTTATCATGCTTCGACTTTTTTAAGTTTTGGTAATTTTAAATTTTGTATTTTAGGTGCAGCTTCTATTTTAGGTAAATGACTATTTAATAATTCACTCATTTTATTAAAACTAAAATTATTTTTAATATATTGTGTTTGTTTACGAGATTTTTCAATATATTTTTTATAATGATTATAAACATCTTTTATAGCTCTACTAGCAATTGGAATATTAATATCAAACCATTGGGATTCTTTAAGTAAAAATTGGTTAGCTGCTGATTCATGGACATTTTTAAGTTCACCACCAATTAAAATATTATAATCAGGTTGTAAAAAATCAGTATGCCCACTCCAATTAGTTGTAATTACAGGTTTACCTGTAACCGCAGCTTCAAGTAAAGGTCTACCAAATCCTTCTCCTTTAGTAAATGATATAAATGCTTTTACTTTAGGATCATTATTAATTTCATTCATTTCATTATCTGTTAATTCACCATGTAAAAGATAAATGTTAGGTAAAGTTCCTTTAACTTGGGATTTAATTTCATTAATTCTTTTAAGAATTTCAGTTCTATCCGATAATGAATAATTGACATGGTTTGTTTTTAGAATTAAAGCGGGTTTCTTTTTAGAAGGTGTATTAAATGTTTCTAAAAAAGTTTTAATTAATGTAGCTGTGTTTTTTCTAGACTCACCAAATACTCCTGGTAACCAATGTCCTGTATATAAAAAGCAGAATTCTTCTTTTATATTATTAAGGATTGAAGATGTATATTTAGACATTTTATAATATTTATTTAAATCTAAACCTTCAAATAAAACTTCAATTGGTTTTTCTAATTTAATTACTCTTTCAACTTGACCTTGTTGATTTTTCTTTTCAAATTGAGATTGTTGAGCTACATTTTTAGAATGTTGAGAAGAAACTAAATTTAAATCCATTCTATTTGAACCCTCAATAAATTCAGCTGGATATATAGTTGTTTCTATACCTGCAGATACTCCAATATTAAACTTACCTACTGGTTGAAATTCATTTGGTACAGTAATCTGCATCCAGATGTCTGGTTGTTGTTGAAGTTGATTAATAAATCTAGATCTTAATAGGTCATTTTTAGATAAAAAATCCCAAGGACAATCACCCCAACGTTGTGGCATAATTTTAATATCCCATTCAGAATCTTTTTCTTTAATTAATGATCTTACAAAATCTCTGGAACGTGCTCCATAACCTGAAAATGTGTCAATTGGACACGATACTACGCATAATGGTTTCATATTGCTGCTATTTCTTTTTTAAATTCGTCTGTTGTACTTATTGGATTTGGGTTGTGATTATCTAAAATAGTGCTGTCGTCCACTTTTACTAAATGGAATCGTGGTTGTGGTTCCCATTTGTCAAATAAAACATCTAGATTTTCTATAAAGTTTTGACCCATATTTGTTGATGTAAAACGGGATTCATCTGACATAACCCAATCTCTACCTGCCATGCCTCTTCTTTGTCTTTCTTCTTTACCCATTTTATATGTTTTCATAAGAGCAATTGCTGCATCTTCAATTGAACATTGGGAAGCAAAAATATAAGGTGTTAATGGAGAACCTTTTACTGAACGTGTTTTAGGGAACATTGGCATAGCCCATTCACCACATTTTTTATAACGTCCATCTGCATTTGAAGGCCATTCTGTTGTAAATTTAACCCAATCACCATTTTCATCTTCAAAACGCATTTGGTCTTGCATACCACCTTGTACTGGTGCTATTATCAT